>Ga0172363_10000570_pt1 | contig 28245 bp, 22 predicted proteins | sample LakKivs2_kivu2a2_FD_114541 | JGI IMG/M metagenome (GOLD analysis project Ga0172363, IMG submission 114541) | Sediment microbial communities from Lake Kivu, Rwanda - Sediment s2_kivu2a2 | ecosystem: Environmental > Aquatic > Freshwater > Lake > Sediment | place: Rwanda: Western Province, Lake... | reverse complement strand
CATTCGTTTCTACGGCACACCGGCTGGCCATGAGTTCTCGACCTATGTCCAGGACATCATCAATGTGTCACGCGGCGATCCCGGGCTGAGTCAGCAGACCTTGGAAGGCATCAAGAGGATTAACGTGGATACGAGAATCCGAGTCTTCGTGACGCCAACATGTCCCTATTGCCCCCAGATGGTTCTGATGGCGCATGAGTTCGCTATGGCGAACGAAAAGGTTCACGCCGACATGGTCGAGGCGCTTGAGTTTCCAGAGTTAGCCACGAAGCATGACGTGCTGGCAGTCCCGAGGACCGTCGTGAACGACAAGTATGCGGTGAACGGGCTCCTCCCTGAACCCCTTTTCGTAGAATTTCTCTTGTACTCCACCGGGCTCCTAGAACGCGTCTCCCCTGAACTGGCTCGCAGACTTGAACAATAGGAGATAGACGCTTCGAAGCACTGAAACCAAAGCTTGGATGATGGCAAAAAGGGGCCCGAGATGACCGCAGGAATTGGCGCGTTCCGAGTTTTGAAACGGTTATAAGGGAGCAGACGCTCAACCCAAAAAATCCATGACATCATTCAAAGTGAGAGTTCTATCCTTCTCCGTGGAACAGATGGTCGCGACTTTGAGATCGGACGAAGCCGCGAAGATCGGAGTGGACGAAGGCGAAAGAGTGAGGGTCACCTATGGTGAGAAATCCTCGATCGCTTTGGCGACCACACCAACTGATGGAGTTCAGTCAGGCATGGTTCTGCTGAGCAAGAAAGTGGCCGACAGCTTGGAAGCAGCTGACGGTGTGGCAGTAGATGTCGTCTACTCTCCCCCGCCGCTCTCCGTACAGGCGGTCCGTTCGGCCGTCCAAGGGAAGCCGCTCAGCAAGGACATGAGCTATGCAGTAGTCAATGATGCTGTGGCCGGTGTCCTGAGCGATGCCGAGCTCTCTGCGTTCATAGTCTCTCAGGCCTACAGGACCGTTTCAATGGACGAGGTGGAGAACCTGACCAGGGCCATGGCTGACTCCGGGCAGAAGCTCTCATTCGGCAGGACAGTGTATGACAAGCACTCGATAGGAGGAGTACCCGGTAACAAGGTCAGCCTCCTGATCGTCCCCATCGTAGCCGCAGCTGGGCTGCTGATCCCGAAGACCTCAAGCCGATCCATCACCAGCCCAAGTGGAACCGCAGATACGATGGAGGTGCTTGCGCCTGTTGATCTCGATCCGACGGAGTTCAAGCAGGCTGCCCTGAAGGCCGGAGGTGCGATAGTCTGGGGAGGCAGGCTAGGTCTGGCGCCGGCGGATGACATCTTCATCAAGAGAGTCGAACACCCTCTTTCGCTAGATCCCGCCAGCCAACTGCTTGCCAGCGTGATGTCGAAGAAGCTGGCCGTTGGCGCCAACTATCTGGTCGTCGATCTGCCACTTGGGTTGGGGACCAAGCTCGAGACCGAGGACATGGTCAGAGATCTTGCCGCAAGGTTCATCGAGTTGGGCAGAAGGCTTGGAGTCTACGTGACCTGCGGCATGACATATGGGTCGCAGCCAGTCGGCCATGCCGTGGGATGTGCGCTGGAGGCCAAGGAAGCGCTTGAAACGCTAGCAGGCAAGGGACCGACAAGCCTGATCGAAAAATCCACGTCGCTAGCAGGACTCCTGCTTGAGGCCTCGGGCTTGGCAGGCAGGGGACTGGGAAAGGACATGGCAACGAAGATACTACAGACGGGAAAAGCACTCAAGAAGATGAGGGAGATCATCGAAGCACAGGGTGGCAATCCGAACGTGAAGCCGGGAGACATAACGATCGGGACTGAGAGGGCCGTGATTGAGTCACCCGCCGACGGATACGTGGTTGAAGTGAACAACTCCGCGATCAATTCGATAACGAAGGCCGCCGGTTCACCGGTGGACAAAGGCGCTGGCGTGCTACTCCATGCCAAGGTCGGATATAGCGTCAAGAAGGGAGACCCCTTGTTGGAGATATTCTCAGAGCATCCGGTCAAGTTGACCGAGTCACTCGACTTGGCTCAACGGCTGAAGCCGATGACCGTCGAGGGTATGTTGCTTGGAAGGCTCCCTGAAGTGCTCTGACTTTGAAGCCGGAGATTGAGTGCGCCGAGTGTTCGGTGCGGGTCTTCATGAGAGTAGTAGAGAGTACTGGTGCTAGCGACAGAACAAAGATAGTCGCAATGACCAAGGCAATACGCGTGCTTGCGCAGGAGATGGAAAGAGGGACTGCTCCGGTCGACTTCTCGAACAGAATATTCTCAATACTCTACAGGACAACCAAGACGGCAGATCCGTTCAGAAGGATCAAGAAAGCGAGCAACAAGGCAGCCTTATCATTGCTACCCAAGGCATGGCACACGGTCCAGTCGAAGAGAGGACTATCTAGGCTTAAGGTTGCTGCACTTATCTCAGCCGCTGGCAATGAGTTGGACATCTCGACGGGTTCCTACGACTTCTCGCTGGAAGGACTCTGGCACCGTGTGTTGGGCACCGTCGACACCGGATTTGGAGTGGATCACACGCATCTTCTCTCAGATGAGCTTCGGAGAGCCCACTCAGTGTTGATGATAGGAGACAATGCTGGCGAGATCGCTCTGGACATACCTCTCATAAGAGTGATCAAAGAGAAAGGAGTGAAAGTATACTATGTGGTGAGAGGGGGTCCCATTGCCAACGACGCGACATTGGAGGATGCAGTGGAGACCGGCTTGAAAAATGAAGTGGACTCGATCACGACTACTGGAAGAAAAGCGTTCGGGATTGCGCTCGACGATTCTCCTAGGGACACAGTGCGGCTTCTTTCGGAATCAGACATGATAATATCAAAGGGTCAGAGCAACTTCGAATCGCTGAACTGGTCCCCAACGAGGAAGCCCGTGTATTTCCTCTTCAAAGTGAAGTGTAGGCCGATAGGTGCAACGATTTCAATGCCAATTGGGTCAAGCGTGCTGATCAGGAGAGCACCGAGGATCTAAGACTAGACATCGCTGCGTCAGTCGACGATGACTGGGGTTTGCTTCTGAATGAGGCTATCGTAGAGATGGATGAACCTCTTGGCCACGACCCCTATGTCGACGTTCTCAAGAGCCCACTTTGAGGCCCTCCGGCCCATGTCAGTCAGATCTTCAGTAAGGGCGTATCGCAACTTGTCCGGCAGGTTCTTCTTCTCGTAGTCAAAGACTATCCCATTGAACCCGTCAGAGACCCAATCCTTCAGCCCGCCCAGGTTTGAGGCTATGACGATCTTCTTGAAGGCCATTCCTTCTGCCAAGCTCAATCCGAAGGTGTCCCCTATGGAGGGCAACACCATAACGTCGGATTGAGAGATCAGCGAAGCCTTCAACTTCTCATCCACATGCCCCAACACTCTCACGTGATCTGAATAGCTCTTGCCCTTCGCTCTGTTTCTCAGCGCTTTGAGCTCGGGCCCACTTCCCCCGTACACCAAGTACACGTTTCCTAGATCAGTTACATCTCCGAACGCATCCAGCAGCAGATGCACTCCTTTGTCCAGAGTTATCCTGCCGAAGTAGAGAACTACCTTTGCGTCCTTCGGTATGTTGAGTTCCTTCCTGAAATCGTGACGCCCCGCCTCAGAGATGAGTTCCTTGAGTCTGGAGCCGACAGGTATGATCTCGATTTTTGTCTTAAGACCTTCATCCCGTAGGAACTGCTTCATGGACTCCGTCGGCGCGGTGACTACATCACATCCATCGTAGATGTGAATGGTGAGTTTGTTGAGCACGCTAGCGACCGCTGATGTCGCAGGGGAGCTGCCAACAGCTGGAGCCATGTCGCGGACATTCGTGTGGAACGTTCCGACCGCTGGAACCCCAAGCTCTTTGGCAGCCATCAGGCCACCGAGCCCAGCGAAGAACGGCGTGTTGATGTGAACAATGTCCAAGTCGTCTTCTTTTGCCCTCTTGACGAAGTCACTGACCCAGAAATAAGATATCCAGTAGTTGTTGTACAGTGGGAAGGGCAGCGAACGGATTCTTCTCACATTTGGTTCTCTTTTTCCAGGTATCGAAGTGTACGCCTTCCAGTCAATACCGGCCTTCGACAACTCCACACTGAAATCTTGAAGGAACCTCGAGACTCCATCAACACACGGCTTGTAAGATTCGCTGAACAGGCCGACCCTCGTCATTTTCACCTTCCCGCCTGCCATGACCGTGTCTGGCTTCTATCTATTAAATGTCTTGGCGCCTCCGAACCTTCACTTGCCATGGTGAGCTTGATATCGCGAGCTTCATCTTCAGAATTTGGATCCGTCACTACTGGGCGATCAGCCTCTCGATGTCCAGCGTCGGTTTCATCAGGTCTTCCGATTCGAAGTATATCTTCCTCCACAATTCGAAGAGAAGCCCTATCCAGAGCAGGTTGTAGTACCTGTTCATGGAGGGATCCGGCCTAGATTGAAGAACTTCTCTCAGAAGCTCCTCCTTGAGGTATCCTTCCTTCACCAGATATCCACTCGGAAGAACCTGTCTGGCCACTTCTCCCATCTCTCCCTTGAACCAAGAGAATACGTTCACCGAGAACCCCCACTTTGGCTTCTGGAGGGTTCTCTTGGGGAGTAGATCTTTCACAGCGAGCCGCAGTATGTACTTCCCTTGAGGCCCCCTGTACTTCAGACTCGAAGGCAGTTTGAACGCGAAGTCCACGAGTTCAAGATCCAAGAGCGGAACCCTTTCCTCAAGGGAATGAGCCATTGTCATGGCATCATCAACCAAGAGGAAGTCATCCGGCAATTTCGTCTCAAACTCGGCCCTCATCACCTGATCGGTCAGTTCGCCCTTGTCTGTGAAGTGCGGCGCGAAGACATCCCTGACCTCAGAGAAACTGTGTTGCTTCATCCTATCGCCGTACAGGTTCTTCAGTTCTCCGTTCTTGAAAGCACCAGCCAGTATCGCGTACAGAGACGGCCTGTCTCCACTGAATGCTAGGACCTGAAATCTGTTGGTCAACCTGTGCATCTCGGGAGAGTCTCCGGCCATTCTGAGCCCGGCCCTTCCTGCGATCTTCAGGGCACCGATGCCCAATGACCCCGTATGTTCAATGAACTCAAACTGCTTGATGTATCTGTACCTGCTGACGTAGCCGCCGAAGAGTTCGTCACCACCCATCCCACTCAATATGACCTTCAGATATTGCCTCACATACTCCGCTATGAAGTACGGATACAGGTTCATCTTGGGCATGTCTGCGAACCAGATAGCCTTCGGATAGACATCCAATTCCTTCGGCGAGATCGTGATGTCATGGTGGTCAGTCGAGAACTCCTCAGATATCAACCTCGCGTCTTCGAGTTCGTCCGTAGCCTCGCCGAAACCCATTGTGAAAGTCTGTATCGGCTCCTTGGAGACCTTCGACATAATGGCGACCACGATGCTAGTGTCCAGACCTCCAGAGAGAAACGACCCTATCGGGACATCGCTGACCATTTGTCTTTTGACAGCGTCGTCAAGCGTCTTTCTCAGCATCTTTGCGATAGCATAGTCAGGACCTTCAATTCTTGTCGTTGGCAGCTTCCAATACCTGCTGATCTCAACCGGCTTTCCTTTCTCAGCTACCAATGTGTGTCCTGGCAGGAGTTTCTTTATCCCCCGGAACATGGTCATCTCACCAGGGACATACAGCAGATTCAACAGGAGATGCAGGGCAAAATCGTCAAGCTCCCGCCTGAACCCGCTCCAGAGGAGGATAGCTTTGGGTTCAGAAGCAAAGACGATCTTTTCGTCTTGGATCGTGTAGTAGATGGGTTTGATCCCGATCGGATCACGTACCAGCACAAGCCTGTGCTTTTTTGAGTCCCATATCGCCGTTGCGAATATGCCATTCATGTCGCTTGCGAAGTCCAGACCTCTCTCCTCGTAAAGGTGTATGATGACCTCTGCATCGCCGTTCGTATAGAACTTGTGGCCCATTCTCTCCAGCATTCCACGCAGTTCTCTGAAGTTGTAGATCTCCCCGTTGTGAACTGCCCATATGGATCCGTCCTCGTTGTGCACGGGCTGCTTGCTGCCGACTACGTCTATTATGCTCAGCCTCGCATTGACCAAGCCGATCCCGTCGTCGAGGTACTCTCCACTGTCGTCTGGACCTCTGTGGCTGAGTATCTTCCCCATATCTCTCAGCAGCTCGGCGTCATTCAAGCCTAGGAAGCCAGCGATTCCACACAAGCCCAGGACTATGCGGTTTGTTCTCATTCTATTTAAACGTAGATAGACCAAATCAGAGTCAGCCAGCTTGGGAATATGTGTCAATACGTTCGGTAGTGAGTTTCCTTCGCTGTGCGCATCTCAAGGATAAATATCCGGAGACGATCGTGGCCACAGATGCGAGACAAGGTTCTGCTTGCAGCACAAGAACCAGAATCCACAACGAGGTTGTCCCTTACCGAAGCCAGCCTATCGAAGGAGCACAAGGTGAGCGTCCTCCTGCCCAAGCTCAGGGCAAGGTTCCGACCACGGTTTGTTTCCGCTGCACTACGGTACGCGGGTTTCGCATTCCAGGAGTTGCTATCGTCAACCGATGTACTTCATCTGGTGAACTCCCCGGACTTCATTCATCTACCGGCCTTAGTGAAAAGGTGCGATGTCGTCTATGACTACAGGAGCAACTACTCTGACAAGCTGAGGTTGTCCTACCCCTCGTTGGCTGGCGTAGCGGCTAGGCTGGAGGAAATGCTAGCGAAGAGAGCTAACTTGGTCCTGACCGTGAATGATATCCTTGCCGCTCGATTTAGCAAGCGAGTGGGAAAGGCCGCGGTGGTTGTGCCGAATTACCCTACGAGAGAGTTCAGGTCCACTAAAGAACCGAGCGAGGTCAGAGCAGTTCACGGATTCTCAGGTGAAAGCTTGGCCCTGTTCGTGGGCAACTTGACAGACACATACGACCTTGATCTTTTGCTGGCATCGGCTCGGAAGCTGACGGGAACAGAGTTCTGGATAGTCGGCTCGGGCAAGAACGAGACCCGGTTGAAGGAGAAGAGTCCAAGCAACGTGAAATTCATTGGGAAGGTTCCCCACGCCGCGGTCCCGGATTTCATCGCTGCTGCTGATGTCTGTCTTGCGCCGATCCGCGCGTACCAAGCAGATGTTGTGAGCAACGATCAGGATGTCTGGAAGATAACAGAATATGCTGCTCTGGAAAAACCAATAGTGGCCACGAACTTAGCACCTTCGTCGCAGTATGAGTTGGTCAGGGAGGAAGTTGACGCGTTCTCGGACGCGATCAAGAAGGCATGCTCAGGGATGATCAGACCGGCTCAGCCCAAGTTCTGGGAGGATGTGTCTGAGCCGACCCTTCTCGAAGCCTACCGCCATCTACCCTGAATGATGGGAACACCCCGTCAATGTTCCTTCAGGAGCCTGAGCAGCTCAACTGCCCTTTGCCGAGGATTCGTGGACGAAGTTATGTGCCTGCCAACTATGAGAATGTCTGCTCCCGCGCCCAGAAGGACACTCGCAGTATCAAGCGTTACGCCACCTGCGACCGCCATGATCTTTTCAGGGAATACCTTCCTCAGTTCCTGCACCCTTGGCCCAAGAGTCTCAGGGTCCAGACCTTGGTCGATGCCAGAGTGACAGACGAGAATATTGACCTCCCGGGGCAGCTTGCTCAGCTCCTCAAAGCGGCCGGAATATCCCAAGAGATCAGCCACACAGATCATTCCACACGCTCGACAAGCGGATGCGAACTTGTCCAGCGTGGCTTGAGGAGCGATGGCTGATACGGTGACCCCATCCGCTCCGCCTTTCTTCGCGATCTGGACCTCGAGTTCTGCAGCGTCCATCGTCTTCATGTCAGCTATCACTGTCCTGCCCCTAGATTCTTTCTTGACCGCCCTTATCGCTCCAGCTCCGCGGGCCTTCAGCAACGGCGTACCCACCTCCAAGATCACTCCGGAGATCGGCAATGCCCTGCAGACTTTCAACGCTTGGCCGAGATTCGGCATGTCGAGCGCCACCTGGAGACTGTGTTTGAGTTCGGCGCTTCTATTGCTCTGCACCTCGCGCATGGGCCTGGCATTCGCATGTTGTGTATTTGAGGGATTCTCGCGACAGGTGAGCTCGCCTACCCTAGGGTCGCGTGCGGGCAAGGGAGAACAAGTCACCTCGGATAGACTTATCAAAGCTCAACAAATCGTATTTGCTGTCATCAATGCACCGTGTCACGCCGCCCGATGAGGAAGTAATCCTGGAAGGCGAGGCCAGATACATAGGTGGGCTGTCAAAGTGGACCGGGTCTGCGAATGGCAGACTTGTGCTCACAAACAAGAGGATCTACTTCGAGGTCACGGTCGGAGGACTCCGCGACAAGAGACCGGAGCTAGGCTTTGAGAACACTCTCAACAATACAATGGAGGTGAAGGTGGGGCAGCTGTCCTCATTTAGCAAGCCGGTCGTTACCGTGGTTTACAAGTCCAGTCGCGGACAGGTCGAACAGCCGAGCTTCCAAGTGCCGAATCCTGAAGTCTGGAAATCGGCGCTCGCAAACATAAAGTTGGGTTCAGTCTTCTAGATAGACCACACCAAGGTGGAGGTCCTCAGCACCCCGGGTATCTTTCTGATTAGCGTGACAACACGGTCCAGGTCCGCCATCGTCTCTGCTGTGAGCTTGGCAACTATGTCATACTGGCCATAAGTGACCGCTATCTCGGTGATACCCGGCAGGTTCCGGATCTGATCTGCAATCTCATGCTCTCTTCCTATCTCAACAACCACGAGAATCTGTGCTACCACCAATCTCCTGTGTGGCGCTGTGGGTGGGCGTTTTTAACCTTGTAGCCGGACTGCTCGGGTGGATACGCTTAAATAACGCTATCCCGATTTGACTTTCGATGTCCTCTCCCCTGTTGCCTCTGGTGAACCAGACAGACCTCAGTAGCACAGTCTTCTGGGTGCTCTATGTTCTCGCGCTCATTCTGAGCGTAGTGGGAGTATTCGTGTCCAATAAGCTGAGGCACGACAGAGAAGTCCAGAGGTTCTGGAACAAGGTTCGCACTGCCCGAAAGGATCCATCTTCGGTTTGGCCATACCAGGATGAAGAGGAAGAGTAGGCAGGTTCGCATGTGTTGAAGCACGGTTTTTCAGGCTACAGGTAGACATGCGTGGTCACTATCGGTCCAATTTCGCAGCGTTGATCACTTCAGGTTATCTATCTATGCCCGGCAGATCGGAACGCACAGGAACGAGGCGAATGGCCGTCGAGAAAGGAGGTCTGGTCCCCACGAGCAGACCTGCGCTCCCAAGGGGAGATCTGCTGCAGATAGTGAGAAGGCTGAGCGGTTCTCCACTCTCGGAACTCGTCAATTCAAGAATGGAGACCTTCAAGCGGAATCACGACTCTGTTTACGAGATCTGGTTCTCGGAGCTTTCGTTCTGCATATTGGTAGCTGCCAGTACCGCTAGGTCTGGTCTCAGAGCCCAAATCCGTCTCGGACCAAGAGCCTTCGTTTCGATGGAAGAAGGTCGGCTTCAGCGTGCGCTCAAGTCCACGGGAATAAGGTTCCACAACAGAGCTCGTTACATAGTCAGGGCCAGGAAGCTGGGCGACTTCAGGCCAGCTGTGCTGTCAGCGAGCAGTGTTCACGAGGCTAGAGATTGGCTGGTTGGCAACGTGTCTGGGATAGGCTACAAAGAAGCCTCGCATTTCTTGAGGAACGTTGGATTTCCGGACGTAGCTATCTTAGACAGACATATCGTCAGAACGCTCTTCGAGGCAGGGTATCTGCCATCACCAGAGTCGCCCTCAGGTCGAGATGACTACCTTCGGAAGGAGCAAGCGATGTTGGAGCTTGCAGAAGAAACATCGATGGCACCCGGGGAACTTGATCTGTACCTCTGGTACATCAAGACCGGAGACATCGTGAAGTAGGGTCAGATCCCCACAGCTGTCAGAACTATCTCTCGCTCCCTAGGCCCTAGCATCTCCACGAGGTAGAGGCCTTGCCAGTCGCCAATCTTCAGCTTGCCAGATTCAATGGGAATGTTGACTGAGGCTCCGAGCAGCGTTGATGACACGTAGGCGTTGACTGTTTCAGGATCTCTCGACGTCGACGCACCTCGTTTCTCAACCGTCTCCTCAAGGATTTCGTGCAGAATCTCTGGGACCAGCTCCGCGATTCCCTCTCTTCTGTTCACCAGCATGATAGCTGATGTCGTGTGCCTGCTGAAACATGACAAGGTACCTTCATTGACACCTGCTCTTGTGACAAAGTCCTGTGCTTGACCGGTCAGGTCAACGATATCTCTCATCTTAGTTGTCTTGATCTTCAGCGTATTGCGAACTACTTTCGCCTTTGAGGATGATAGTACGAAGTCATAATTACCAGTAGGTGGATTTGAAACCAGCCCGATCGCCACACTGTCAAGCTCGGCAAAGGATTTAAAGGGTATTGCTCACCGCGACCAAACCTCAGAGGAGTCCGCAGTTTTGTCGGTGGAGGCCATCTTTGAAGAAGCTTGCCCGAGCTGTGCGGGCCCCATATCCACCGAAAGACTGCTCGATGGCCTTCCTTGCGAGAAGTGTCTGCCAGATCCCTCAGTGAGTCGAGCCGAGCTGGAGAAGATGGCCACTCATTTCGGCGAACCTTATTCATCACACCTAGTTCTGTCAGTATTGCTGCGGGACTTCGATCAGGCGTTCAGCGAGCTGGTCGGGTCGAAGCCCACTCCAACCCAGAGATGGCTCGCCCGTCTGTCTTTCCTGCGCCGCTCAGCAATGGCGGTCATTCCGCACGGACAAGGAAAGACGGCTCTCGCCCTGTCGATCTGCCTTGTTCATCAAAGGCGTTCAGAAAAATGTCTTCTGGTCACGAAGGGCGAGACCGAGGAGGCAGAGGTGCAGGAGATTCTCTCCACCCGCGCCAAAAGGATTCGATCCCCAGGACTGACGGATTCTCCAAGTTCCGAGGACGGTCCTGTGGTTTCCATCGTGGCAGACCAGATCTCCATCGATGAGTCAAGTTGGCCTGGCTATGATGTTGTGATCATCGATGACGCCGACGAGGAATTGGCAAAGCGACTGCTAAGGTTGAAGGAAAATCCTCCATCCGCGCTGCTCTGGCTCAAGAGCAGCCCGCCGACGCACATCACTAGAAGGAGCCCGGGGTCAGTGACGGAGATTGACAGAACCCTCGACAGGCGGATCGATGGTCCGTTTCACTACTCTATCCTCGTTGCGCCTGACAAGTCCCCTCAAACCATCACGGACATCAGCGAAATCCTGCATGGAAGTGCGGCGGTGGTCGCGAACGCAAGCACGCGGAAGGCCATCCAGAACAATGTCGATGCGTACATGTATCGCAACAGGCCCAGTTCCAGCGAGATCACCAAGCTCAAGAGTGCAAGTCACATCGTGTTCGCGGGGCTGCCGATCAGGACGACGACCACCGAAGCAGACTCAAACGATGATCAGGAGGATGCAGTGGACATATTCTGTAGATGGATGGGCTATGCCACGAAAATAGACGAACAAGGTATCTCGTTACCCGTTGCGGTCTTGGTGGACAGCAAGCCCAAGGTGGATGCCTTCCTCAAGCAACTCGATGAAGCTCACCGTGTTGAGTCCAGCGACATGGTGGCGGACTACAAGGATGTTCTCGTCGGAAATGCCAAATCAGCTGATCCTCGCGAAAGAATAGAACACATCGAACCGGTCCTTCTCATAGTGGAATCTCCGACTAAGGCGCGGACGATTTCAGGTCTCTTCTCAAGGGTCAGTAGTCAGAAGGTGGGGCCATTGACAGCACAATGGACGCTCATGGGGAACAAACTCATGCAAGTAGTGGCCACTCAGGGGCATGTCATGGACCTTTCTCTGGAGGGTGGGTTCCATGGAGTGCTGAAGAGGAAGGACTCCTTCGTCCCGAGGTATGGATTCATCAAGAGGTGCAGGAGGTGCTCAAGTCAAGTCGTATCAAAGGACGTCTGCAACTATTGCGGAAGCAGTGACCTTTCTTCCAAGAAGGAGACCATGGACGTCCTGAGAGAACTGGCAGAAGGTTGCGGCTCGGTGATACTGGCCACTGACCCGGATTCCGAAGGTGAGAAAATAGCATTCGACGTGATGGCCTACATATCACCTGTGACAGAGAGCATAGTCAGATCCGAATTCCATGAGGTCACGAGAAGAGGGCTAGACGAAGCATTGCGTTCGCCCAGATCAGTCCTCCCGAGTTTCGTCCAGTCTCAGATACTGAGACGGGTTGAGGACAGATGGCTTGGTTTTGAGTTGAGCAGAAGGCTTTGGGACAAGTTTGGGAATCGTCGTCTTTCAGCGGGCAGAGCACAGAGCCCGATCTTGGGTTGGGTCGTTGATCGCTTCAGGGAGAGCAGGCAGAAGAAGAACTACATCGTCGTGGAGTTGGAGTCAGGGTTGTCGGTCTGGCTGGACGTTACAGGAAGAGAAGACAGAAGGGATCTCGCCAAATCTATCAAAGAGGCCACGGCTGACCTCAAGGTTCTGGCAGAGGAGACAATTGAGGTGAGACCACGACCACCCTACACTACAGACTCACTCTTGGCTGATTCGTACTCGTTCCTTCACATAGGGCCTGGGAGTGCCATGAGGTTGGCGCAAGATCTGTTCGAAACTGGTTTGACGACGTACCACAGGACAGACTCGACCAGAATCTCCAGCTACGGCATCGGCACAGCCAAGGACTACATAGAGAGCAGGTTCCCTGGAGAGTTCAGGGCCCGCTCATGGGGAGAACAGGGCGCCCATGAAGCGATCAGAACCACAAGGTCGTTGGATGCTGAGACCCTGTCAGAGGCAGTGAGGAAAGGTGAACTCAAGCTGAGCAAGTCTTTCACAGGATACCACGAGGGGCTTTATGGAATGATCTTCAGAAGGTTCATCGCTTCTCAGATGGAGAGCGCGATGGTCAAGACCCAACACTTCGAAGTCAGAGTCCTAGACTTCAAGGTGGAGCAGCAGAGAAGGGTCGAGGTCATGAAGAAGGGATTCACCTCGATCGTCCCACTCAGATTGGATGCCAGGGTCACGTCGGGCCAACAGAAGGTGAAATCAACATCACTGAAGACATTGCCCAAGGTCAGATTATTCACAGTAGGAGAGCTAGTGTCGGAGATGAAGAGGAAGGGAATAGGCAGGCCCAGCACTTACGCGAAGCTGGCCGATACCATAATGAGAAGGAGATATGCCTTCGAAGTTCACGGCAGGATTATTGCCACCAACTTGGGTATGCAAGTCTCCGACTATCTGCGGACCAATTTCGGCAAGTATGTCTCGGATGAGACGACAAGAATGCTGGGCGACAAGATGCAACAAGTAGAAGATGGCAAGGAAAACTATCAAAAGATGTTGTCGGATCTCTATGAAGAGGTCAAGTCTATGCCTCCGTAGGGCTCGGGACACCATTGGCCCTCGGACCAAAGGTCAAGAGTTCTTCACTTGATTAGATGGGTGCCATCGCACGACTTTGATGTCCTGAGCTCATCAAATCCCTCTCTGCAGGTGGAGAATGTCATACCGTGCTTGAGCACGAGTGCCCTGAGCTCGGTGAGAGTCACCCGCCTGATTCCTTCATCCAGGTAGAGGCAGTTCGACACCCTTGTCCCTTCCTTTCTGTACAGACGATCCAGTTGAACGGAGGCATTCGGCACCACGCCGCTGATCCTCCTAAGGCTGTCGGGTCTAGCCTTGTATGTCGATGCAACCACATGATCGACACCGTTCGACGCGATCTTCTGCACGAGTTCGGAAAGCCCGATGTCACTTACGCCTGGTACTATTGGGTCGATTCTGATGACAGTGGGAATGTCCATTTCGTTCAACTCCTTCAGCGCCTTAAGTCTCGACTTGGGGTCAGGCGCATTCGGCTCAATCTTCTTGGCTACTGCGCCGAGGCTTGTCACGGTCATGCCTACGACTGCCCCGGCGGAGGAGATGATATCGGCATCCCTCAGGACGAGGTCGGACTTCGTCTGGATCATGAACCGAGCTCCTGCTCGAGCCAAGATCCGGAGGACCTCTCGCGTGATGCTAAGCGTTCCCTCCATTGGTGTGTACGGATCCGAACTTGCGCTCAGCAAGATCGGAACACTCTTGTCGATAACATCAACATCTCTGCTGATGCGCTTCAACACATCACGCTTGGCCCTTGGCTTGAAGGCCGAAGGCACGTATGCGGTGATGTAGCAGTACACACATGAATGACCGCAGCCAGTATACGGCGAGAGAGAGTACTTTGCAGGGCATGTGCAAAGGTCGCTGTGCCAAGGGTCAAACCTCCTTATGAGGGAGCCTTCAACAAAGGAACTAGAGATAGATCCCAAAGGCACTCAGGAATTGTTTCGTTCTCTCATACTCTCCTAGGAAGTCATATGCTTTCTCCGTAAGCCTGAAGTACTTCCTATCGTCCTCTGACTCTTCGACGACCAAGCCGAGCGAGATCAGTTCATCCAGCTTCTCCTGCATCCTATCGGTCGGGAGGTTCGCCTTCTGCATCAACCTCGTCTTCCCGATCCTCTCCTCTTCCCTTATCGAATTCAGTATGTCTGCGATTATCGATATGCTGGATCGATACTTTCTCGCGAGCTTGCTCAAGTCTCCTTCTTCAGCCTCACCAGCATGGCCAACAGCGACAGATATCCCGCGAGCCTGAGGAGATTCTCTATCGCCAACAGAGATGGCTCTCTGTAGCCAAGGACACTCGAGAGGTGTGCACAGGCAAGGAAGACGAAACCCACTGTAACCAACGCTTGGTTCAGGTTCCTATCTTTGACCAATCTCAAAAACACGAGCGTAGCCAGAGCCAACAGCATGAACACGTTCAGGACGTTGATGGGTAGAACGATCATCCCGAGCCCGACGGGCCCAATCTGTGAGACCACGCTACTTTCTGGCCAGGCGCTCCCGATCTGGACCCACAGCAATATGGCATAGGCAACGGCAGCGACGAATGCCTGTATGAGATCACCAAATACGTTGAAGGGTCTCACTAGGTCGAAGGGGTGGCGCGTGACGAGTTCTAACAGGACCAGAAGCCCCCTAAGCACGTTCGACCCTCCGAGCAGAGCGAATGAGACCTCAAACGAGAGGAAAATGTCTTCCTTTGAGAACGACCTTGCTCTAGCTGCTTCATATGAAACGATCACGGCTATGACTCCAGATGCTATGTCAAAGACGGCGTCAAGCAAGGCTGGGAGCATGAGAATGTCGACCAAGGGTGGAGCCATAGGGGATCGCTCTTCTTCCTCTTGATAATCTTTGTGTATAATGGTTCTATTGACTCTAGTGCTCAGAGACCCCCAAACGCGCGTGAGTTGAGGAGGGAATAGCGTAAACAACAAAGGCTGTGTCACAGAAGTGAGAACCCCGAGAGGAACTCCCCCGACTGCTGGATACATCTTGGCGCGCAGCTGACTTGTGCCGGAGAAACCACTACAGGGCGCAATCTCTAGGCCAATGGAAGTGATTCAGCTCATGAGACGAAGAGTTGGCAGAACCTATGTAATCTCTCAGGAAATCTTATTATCGCCAAGCAAGAACTCCTGTCAAGCCAGGGTGGCTGATTGGTCAGGCGGCGGGCTGCAGACCCGCTCTAAGGGGGTTCAAATCCCTCCCCTGGCTTGTGGCTAGATTACCTCACTCTCCTCTGGTCTTCATCTCTCGTTCGTTGCCCAAGCTGACATCCCGGACAAAGAGGCATCGAACGGGCAGAGACGCGAGATGCCGCTAGGCCGACATTTGAACGATCGGTAGTGTTTCCTTCTTTTGGAAGTAGGATTTTACGCCTGGCCGAAGCAGTGAGTAGTGAATAACCAAATGCCCCGCCAGCATCACAGCCAAGATGGAGTAGTAGACAACGAGATCCTCAGATGCGAAAGAGAGGAGAAGAATCGTCATAGGGAAACCGCAGAAAGAAAAGAGAGATAACAAGAGGCCTGGTCCCCAAACGAAGGACAATAGATCAGAGATTATCGAGAAAGAAATGTAGGCCACCATCAGTTGCCAAGCGTAATGTCTTCCCCTGACTAGTTCCCAACTGACGAGCACTACCATCATTCCCAAGAGAACTAGTAGCCAGTTCAGTGCTCCTCCAAGATAGAAAGTGCCCACACGCTCGCCTGTGAGGATTGGTATCAGTGCTAGCATAGCCACAAGAGTTCCTCCGCAGCTTCCAAATCCTCCGAGCACTGCAACGATCGATGGACGATTCATCAGTGATGTCTCTTGTTCCGTGAACACTATTATGCGTTGCCCTCTCACATGGCGAACGTATCCGGAGAGTGCAAGCTATCGTTGCCTATCCGAGCGCGAACGCAATGAATTGATAGCTACCAAGAGGAGGTGAATGAGGTAACCATGACCATGCCCGTCCCTACAAGCCGGCGTGTCTTGGGATCGTCGAGCCGTGCGGACTCGGCTGGAGCCAACCGCGGGTTCCATCGTTCGTTTGCCAGTCATTGCTCGCAAGAATCTTGCATCGTCCCGAGGACCAGTTGATGGATGGGTTTGGATGGAGGAAGAGTGCTTGACTCATCTCAGTCGCGGAAGCTCCATCGAGCACGTGCTTCCGGAAACATCGCCGTGAATCTGCGTCTGCGTGGTTCATCCTACCGCGACGAAGATGGACAACCCTCCCTCGGCTCTCCGTGCAACAGAGGATAAACAGGACTTAACGTGCCAAACCCTTATTAGAGCGGTAATATTACTCGGTTAACGAACTTGTTGTCCCGTTGCGAAGAGTTCGTCAGGACCGTCCTGCCGACAGCTAGGTCACTCATAGCCAGGAAGATGTTGAAGGAAAGGGGACTCACACAGGTCCAAGTCGCAGCAGTCCTCCATGTCTCGCAGGCGTCCGTGAGCCAGTACCTGAATGCAAGAAGAGGAGAGAAACTGATGACTAAGCTCGCGAATGATCCGGATGTCGACAAGTTCCTAGACACACTGGTAGATGATCTGTTGGATAAGAACACGCCGGATGAGCGCAAGGAAAGCTTGATGTGTGACTTGTGCGCTCTGGTCTTCAAAAAACACTTGGACTGCGCCCTAGCACATTAGAAGTCCTCCGACCCAACGAAGCAGTGAGAGCCATCGGGATCCCTTGATCTCTAATCCACCAGTACATCGTCGGCATTGTGCGGTGAGCGACATATCTTAAATGTCTCTGCTACGGTCGACGACAGCACAACATGACCGAAGGGAACATGCTCATTCTGGATGCTGGCACATCGAGAGTGAAGGCCGGGCTCGTATCCCGGAATGGTGAGATACTCGGTTATGCTTCAAAAAGCCTGACTCCAAAGTCAACAAGACCAGGAGAAGCCGTCACCGACCCGGCGGATCTATGGGAAGCTGTCAGGGTTCTGACTAGACAACTGATGAAGGACGCCGAAACGAGGAATGTCGACGCTCTCTCGTTCACAGGCAGCAGGATATCAGTCTCGCTCGTCGACAGAAATGGGACGGTCTTACACCCGCTGGTGACATGGCTCGATTCCAGATCTGCGACCGAGTTTGACAAACGCATTGAGGAAGTGGACAAGAGAGTCATTCTGCAGAAAATACTCTGGTTCAAGGAGAGTCGCCCAGATTTGTACGCGAAAGCTACTTCGATCTTGAACCTAGATAGCTACCTGAACACCAAGCTGGTCGGGAAACCAGTGATGTGGATCCAAAGTGCTGTCTACGCCCTCTATGACCCGGTGAAGAAGGAGTGGCCCGACAAGCTCGACGAGTTCGGAGTGGACCGGACGCTCCTGCCGGAGGTGCTTGAGTCGGGCAGCTATCTAGGAGAGCTGACGAGCGAAGCCGCGGCCGATCTCGGCCTGAGCAAGAAGACTGAGGTGTACCTGGGCATGGGAGATAACCAAGCAGGGACAGTGTCAGTCGGTGCTCTTTCTGCCTCGGACACGAAGGTCGGGCTAGGCACTGGAGCGTACTTGGACATAGTCTTTGACGCTCCTCCCTTCGACTTCTATCACAGGGGGGCAAAGGTGTTCTGTCATCCATACGTTGGCAACAAATGGCTGTTCGAGGGCGTTGTTCCTGGTTCAGGTCTCGCGTACGCGTGGCTAGGGGAAAACTTCGTTCCAGAGTTCAGCATTGCCGCATCAAAGGGTGATGATCCGTATCCCGAGCTCGAGAAGGTGGCGGCCATGGCACCGAAGGGTTCGGACGGATTGTTCACCATGCCACTGTTCATGTTCAAGAGGGGCATGTTCTGGGGGCTTGCATACTCTCACAACGCATCTCATCTGCTGAGGTCGATCGCGGAGTCTACCGCGTATGGGTTGAGGATGTTCTTCGACATGGCAGTGAACTTGGGAGCGAACCCTGAGTTCCTTCGGATGGATGGGAGCGGCTCGAAGTCACCACTCTGGAAACAGACGATGTGCGATGTGCTGCACAGGAGTGGCTCTGCTGTCAAGAATCCCGAGGCATCACCGATACTGGGGGTAGCTTTCCTACTGATGAAATCCACCGGTGCAATCAAGGATCTCAGCGGAGCAAATCGTGCGTGGGGAGAAAAGCTCGAACCGAGCGCCGAGAACCCATACGATCCTCTCTATGAACAATGGCTGGGTAGATTCTTGGCCGAAGCTGCTGAGACTCCTATCTAGGTAACTCGGGACAGAAAGCGGGCCGTGTGTCCTCGGGTACCTGGGTGAACGCCATCAGAGGTCTGCCCTCAATCACACCCGGTCAACATCGACTTACGTTGAGGGTTGTCTGACTTGGTCCTTCTTGATCTCATGTCGCCATGTCTCTCAGTCGCTTGGAGTTCTCGCCGGCTTTCCTGATAGCAATGTCCATCATATCCATAATCGCCATGATCAGCCTGTCGACTCCCCTTCCACGGACCACATAGATCTCGACCTCGGCTGCCCACGTCATTGCTCTCGGCTGAGTGAAGAGAGAGCGCAATCCGAGTTCAGGAGACAGACTATCTAGGCCCACTGAGAGATCCGTTGTAAATTCAGTTGGCTTGGTCTCTGATACGAGCTTCATCAGAAGAGGATCCTCGTTGAGGCTTCGGGCGAGAGAATCATCTTCGACTACTTCGGGAATGATGTCCTTGATCTTTTCGACTGTCGGAGATACTTCGAAGACGTACTTCCGGGAGAGCGTCCCCTTGGACTTTAGGGCTACTCCAGTGCCTAGCAGCCTGACGAAAGTGCTTCTCCAGGTCTCATCCATCTCGTCCTGCTTGACCGTCGTGTGTGAAGCAACAAACTTCCGGGTGGAATCTAATGAGATTGATAGTCTCCTACTAGACAGGATGAGTCTCTCGAAGCTCCTGTCCCACTCCAACTCGAGCATCAATCCCGCGGAGGTCTCGGTCTTGGACTTGATGAACGGCTTCAGGATCTCAAGTTGAAGCTGTTGTGTTCCGAAGGTTTCCATTCAGGTCAGGAACACATCGGGGATAAAAAGCCTGCACCTAGGCTGTGCACGGCCCGTGCCCATGTGAATCCGGTAGGGACGGATCGTTGCTTTCGGCCATGCAACATGCGATTTCCCCACCTCTTGCCAGGTTCTTGAATCCTGCAGCTGATTAGGCGTGAGATTTGGAATATGATCAAACCTTGCATGTTCTCATTTGATGCATTTCTAAGCCCCGAAACGGCAATGTTCTAGCGCAGTGATAGTGCAACTGCGCATAGTTGTCCCCTTTTGTTCCCGGAAAAGGCACCCCCAAAGACGAGTTATTTAAGCCCACTTGGATGATTTGCAAAGTCTTATAAATTTTAAGACATGTATTCGGCTGGGTAAAAATGTCAGGCGTAACTGGCGAACTAAAGAAAGGGTTCACTACTAGAGCAATCATCATATCGCTTGTCATAGGACTGATCGGTCTGTTTGCAAACATAGCCACGTGGTGGGCGTTGGGCATAACACTAGAACCGATGCCTGCCGGAAGGGTTGGATCCGCACAATACGCACCTTACGGGCTCGTCTTCATTCTCGCCTTGGCATCAGCCGTCTTGGGCGGTGCAGGTCTCAGTGCCCAAGAGATCGTAGTGGTCAACGTCATTACGTTCGTGGCAGCTGATGCACCGTTCATCCTCATGGAATTCATGGGGTTCATGCTCTCAGATACATACTTGGCGAGAACCAACACAGTAGCGGCAGCCCTACTGAGATTCTATCCGAGTCTCTGGACCCCAGGTGACTACAACCTTGTCGCACCCGCTTGGACTGGAGGAGCTTCTGCGCCGATAGGCGCTCTCCTACCGTATCTCGCGTTCTGGATGTTCATGATGCTGCTTTGGTGCCTGATGAGCGTCTTCCACGCTGCTGTGCTGCGACTTCAGTACGTGAAGAAAGAGAAGCTGCCGTTTCCAATGATGATCCCGATAAACGAGATGGTGGGCAAGTACGAAAAGGGCAAAGGTGACTTCATGTCATACATCAAGACCTTACCGTTCTTGGTAGGACTGGTGCTCGGTGTCTTGGCTGGAGGTCTAGCCGCACTGAACTACATCTGGCCCTTCACACAGGTGTTCTACGCGTACGGCCAATTCTACCTGCCCTGGCTTGGAGATCTATTCGCTGCCATCTCACAACGGACCGTCGGTGGCTGGTGGATGTTGATAACTGCTGACATCGCGTGCTTCTATCTGGCACCAATGGACATCCTTAGTTCCATGGTCCTCATGTTGGTCGTCCTCAACGTCCTGTTCCCGATAGTAGCGGTCAACATCGGAGCAATAGCACCAGGCTCAGGCACGGGCTGGGGAGGTCCATTCCCGACCGTTCCCTTCACAATATACTGGCTCCCTGTCGGCGTTGGACTGTGGGCCTTGATATTCGGCTACAAGGCGTACGGCGACAGCATCAAGAGGGCTCTATCGAGGGCAAAGGCTGGCGACGGAGAACTCAGTGATCTTCTGGTATGGGTTGGCTTCGCAGGTACATGGATTCTGTGGCTCATACTCTGGGTCGCGTTTGGTGGAAACATCATAGCACTGGCAGCGGGCTTCATAGTGTACCTACTATACACTACAGGAATAGTCGGAACGTTCGCAGCAACAGGAACTTGGTGCGGCTGGGGAGACACTTGGCCAACACAGGCTACAACATTCTGGGTTGGTTCAGCGACTGGTACCTTCAGCTCAACTGGTGCAGCGGCAAACACCCAAGGCGCTTGGGCAACGGCGACGGCGCCCTACATAACTGCTGGCTTCGGTGGTGCTCTGATTGAGGGTTCAGAACACCCATGGGCATTGACCGGAACGTATGCTCTGGCGGGACCAACGAAGACGAAGGAAACAGACATATTCGATGCACAACTACTTGCGATGGTGTTCATTACGGTAGTGGGCATGCTGTTTGCAACCTACGTCATATACGGCTCTGGCTTTGGAGTGGTGCATGGCTTCTCAACCAGCGGCATGATAGGCACCATGGCCAATTGGGTAGTGACGGACGCATCTCCTCCATCGGCGATGGACTTCACTCAGCTCCTTGTTTCCATTGTCCTGGTCGGAGTGCTGTTCTACCTCAGATCGAGCTTCTCCTGGTGGTTCTTCAGTCCATACGTGCTGTTCTTCTATGACAACATGTGGCTGTTGAACGGAGGAGTTGCTTGGATCCTGAAGGTCATCACACTCAGAGTGTTCGGTGCCAAAGCTTACGAAGAGACAGGAGTTCCCATAGCAGTCGGGTTCCTAGCAGGAATCACACTCGGTGCCATGGTCATAATGACAGTGAACTCGATCACTGGTGGCCTAGCAGTCGGGGGAACCCCAGTAGGTTAGGGGATCCCCGGCTTCTCTTTTTTGATTACCTTTTTTTCTTGTTGCCTCAACACTTTTATCTTCACACTCATGGCCACAGGTGACAATGACCGGAAGAGGAGGAATCCCCTCTGCATCAGTCATTCTCATTCTACTAATCGTCACCGGGACTGGTATATGGAGACCACCGGTCGTCTCTGCCCAAGGTAGCGCGATATCCCTTGAACGCATAGAGAATGACTTGAGGCTGTTTTCCTCGCTGCAGTCCAGAGTGACGGGCTATCCGGGATCCAATGCTGCAGCTGAGATCATATCCGAGAGATTCAGGGCTCTGAACTTGAGTGTGACGCTCTTCAACTTCACTACCTTGGTTCCATACGATGAGGGATCTTGGGTGAAAGTGGGGGATCGCACGATCGAGGCGTTCTCTCTCTATCCAAATGGAGCGGCCACAGGCAGGAAGACAGCTTCGGGTAAGTTGGCGTACGCCGGGTATGGTACTCCCAGTGAATTCGACGGACTCGATGTCAGAGGTAGCATAGTTCTACTGGAATCCAACTCTGGTGACGCTTGGACTACAGCGATGTCGTTAGGGGCCTCGGCGGTGGTCTTCCTTGAAGACGGCGCCATGACGCGCTATGAAGCGATGGCCAAGATCTCATCCCTTCCGATCACAATGCCGAGACTATACGTCAGAGAGAGAGAAGCTGTGGAACTAAGACAACTGTCAGCGGCAAATCCACAGGCTGAACTGTACAACGGAATGCAATGGAAAGAGGTGCAGGGAGTTGATGTCGTAGGGGAAATGAAGGGAACCGGGGATCCTTCCAATGTCGTAACAGTGACTACACACTATGACTCGATCTCTGTAGTCCCTGCTATCTCTCCTGGTGCGGACGACGCCGTTGGCATCGCTTCGATGTTGGAATTCATAAGGGTACTGAGAGCTGAAGGGTTCTCACCGAATTATACCGTGTGGTTTGTTGCAATGTCTGGACATTGGCAAGGCCTTAGCGGAGCTAGGGAGTTCGTCGAGAACAACTACTTCACCGAACGGATCGGCCAGGATGTGAAGCCGTACCTTGCCGTGTCGCTTGAGCTGACATCAGGTAGCCCTCACACCAACCTAGTGTTGGCCGGTTGGATGTATGGCATTTCCACACAATACACAGCCAGGAGAATGGATGCTATCACTGGGCTTCTTCGGGACTCATCTGTGTCCTTCGGAAACACCTATCCAGATTATTGGACGAAAATCGAGACAACACCTCTGGTCACACTAGCTGGTATCGCGCAAGGCGACGGATTCAGGTCAGGAATGGCGTTCAAGAGCAATTTGGATATGGAAGCCTTCGAGCTAGCGAATTCGCTCGGACTGGGGATCGTCACCTACGATGACGCGAGATTGCACTTCTTCACAACGTCAGATAACTTGGAGTATTCGAACCTTGACAATGTGATCCCCCAGTGCGAATACGCAGCGTATCTCCTCAAGAACATCCTGCGGTCTCCCGTTTCCAGCATCACGACCCTCAGTTGGGATAGTTTCAAGCCCGTTAGAGTCGGCCAAGCCTACACCGGAGTTGGATTCGCTGCCCTATACATCGAGGCGGTGGAATACTCTCCCATTAACCCAAGTATGTATGATCCCGTCCCAGACACTCTGATGTTTGTGGGGAACCCCGCGGATCCATTCTCTCTGATTATCTCAAGATGCAACTCAAGTGGCTGGGCTGAATTCCATGGGATGCAGCCGGTCATGACCTCAGCATCTGCTTTCAACATACTCATCTCAGGCTATCAGATAGACGAAGAGGGCCGAATCTCATATGCTCCAGACAGAGGGCCCAACGGGGCAGGTCACTTCCCAACTAGCATCCAGATATTCTCGAATGGAGAGACGCACAAAGCGGTTGTCCTCAAGTGTGGCAGTGCGACCGTCTTCGACATCAGTGCACCCGACAACCTTGCAGCAGCATGTGCACCAAATTCCTTCTATCAGACCACCAATGTGTACGCAACTGAGTTGGCCCGCGTGCTCTATGAGAACCCTCTGACAATCGATGTCACAGTCATGCGTATGCCAGGGTACGCGGACTTGGATTCTTGGGGATATGGATTCGACCCCATATTGGGCATAGTCCAGATTTACTGCCCGCCAAACTCCAGGTTTGCGTTCATGATAAAGAGCTCTGCATTGACTAGGACCACGACCACGTACGCGAACGTAACACTTGCCAACCAGGATGGCTTTGGGTATGCTCTGGCAGAGCAAGGTGACGAGTTGTTGATTGATGGCAGTGTTGCCGGAATGCTTCGGGATCCTCTAACTCTGGCCTACGGCAGGTTCCTCGCCCAAGAGGACATACAGGTGATAGATCCAACCACCCAAGAACAGTTGGAGATCGCTCGCGAACTCAATCAGACGATTTGGGATGACCTCCTGAGAAAGGACTTCGGGGCATTGATGACTAACAGTCTCTTGGCTTGGGGATACTCGGTCAAGGCATACGATTCCTCGCTTGGCGTTCTGCGGGATGCAGTGACTAGCATAATCATCACTTTTGCCCTAGCGATCCCGTTCGTGCTTCTTTTGGTGGCACTGGTGTACGGTCTGACCAGGGGAATCCGGAGTGTTGCTCTGGTGGGGGCGACTGCCATAGTTGTATCTTTGATACTCGTTTTGTTCCATCCCGGATTCAAGCTCGCTGCGAACATCTTGGCGATCTTCATGGGGACCCTGTCTGTGGCGATGGTCATACCCGTTCTCTTCTTCCTGTTCGTGAACTTCTCCTCCAGCCTCTCCGAGCTAAGAAGGGAGGTCTTCGGGGCTCACTTTCTCGAAAGAAGTGGCTTCGACGTTTCTTTTTCTTCCGTTACGATAGGGGTGAGCAATCTGCGGAAACGCAAGTTCAGGACAGCTCTTACCTTGACTAGCATCATACTGATCAGCTTTGCGATAGCATCTCTTACGTCTGTGACCGAGATCAGGGTGCTTCAGGTCACTCCGGCGCAGACTGCGATCAAGTACAACGGGATCGTGCTTCACACCCCTAGTTTCTTCCCGCTGGACAGGAATCTGGCCTCCTTGGCTGTCGGCTATGTCGCAAATGGGACCGATTTCGCTAGTCGGTACTGGGTGTACATGCCATCTGTGGCGAGTTCAGGTTCCATGGGATATGTGGAAGTGACTTCAGGCAGCCGGATCGCCACGGTGAATGCGCTTGTCGGGATCAGTCCGCTTGAACTCGAGGGGTCATTCATAGACTACACCGAGTTCCTGAATGGCACGATGTTCTCTGACAGCGATGTCTACTCGGCACTGATCCCGAACAGCATCGCGGAGAACCTCAACGTCGGGATAGGGGACGAAATCATAGTCGACGGTATCAAACTGAACGTGGTCGGGACACTAAATACGGCCGTCATGCTTGAGAAGGTCAAAGACTCAGACGGGTGGGTGGATGTTCTGCCGATGAACACCTACGACATGAGCAACAAGAGAGTTGGCCCGAATCCGCAATCTGCACTCGTGTTCGGCTCGGTGATATTTGTCCCTTCCAGACTTGTGGAGCTGATACCGGAAGCGTCCCTCACAAGCGTGTTCATACCTGCAGGAAACAACTCACTAAGCGATCTGAAGGACAGGGCGGGAAAGCTGTTCTCCGCTTTCTCTGGTCTCGAAATCTACTTGACGTATGATGGCACAGTCTATCGATTTACGAAACAGAGTGTGACGTCTCTGGTCGGGTTCCAATTCATAGTGATACCGATGGTCATAGCTGGGCTGATCACGATGTCGACTATTTTGGGTGGAGTATTGGAGAGGCTGAAAGAGGGCTACATCTACAGCAGCTTGGGCCTCGGGCCGCTTCAGGTCGGCCTAATGTTTCTGGGGGAGAACATTGTCTACGCAATCGTGGGATCCATGGTAGGGTACCTATCTGGCATGTCTGTATCCTATCTCCTAAGAACGCTGGGGATCATCGAACTCACTGTCAACTATACCTCTTCGTCAGTCAGTGTGGCTATTGGTTCGGTAATAGTGTTGGTGCTCGTTGCCTCTCTCTATCCTCTTTACAGGATATCCACCTTGGTGACGCCTTCACTGGAAAGGAGGTGGCGCATACCGACCAAGCCAAAGGGTGACGAGTGGAACATACCCATACCTTTCAGGATCAAGGACGAAGAAAAAGCAGGGGGCATCGCAGTATTTGTAAGGGAATATCTGTGGAACAACAGGATAGAGCGAACCGGGGTGTTCACCGTCGAAACTGTAGACATCTCCAGAGAAGGGCCAACGGTGAGCATCATGGCCAGAGTACAGCTCGCGCCGTATGAGCAGGGGATCAGACAAGACATTGTCTTGGCTATCACGAGGAGCATTACGGAACAAACGTATCTGGTATCTCTAAGCCTGCGAAGAGTGTCAGGTACGGTCGACTCTTGGGTGAGATTCAACTATCCGTTCATTGACGAAATGAGGAAGCAGATGTTGGTGTGGAGCCTCCTGACTCCAGAAGAGGAGAACAAGTACATCAGCATGGCGAGAGAACGAAAACTGATTGGGTGAATATGATGTCGAACGAGGGAAAAGAAGAGAAGGAGGCCTTCATCCCGGGGCTCACTGTCGTATCGATTGCGGCAGTAGTCTTCGGGCTTGTCACGGTGGTGCCCGCGCTCATCTACTTGGGGTGGGCGGTTGGCCCACTTGGAGGCACGGAGAGGTACGTACCAGTGTTCGTCACGATCCTCCTGTTCACGGAGGTCGGGAGGATAGTCAGAAGATACGTCACCTCTCAAGAAGCGTACATAATCTACTTCATGCTACAAGCCCTGGGACTCTGGTTCATAGGGGGAGGCATGTTCGGAGGTTTCTTGCTCAACTATTACTACAGGTCGTCTCCCTACACTATCCTGTATGGGTTGGCGGACAAATTCCCCACTTGGTGGGTACCGGCGTATGAGAGCTATGGCCCTCTTCATAGGACGTTCATCTCTGCTGACTGGACGATTCCGATTCTGATCAGCCTTATCACTACGGTCTCAAGTGTCATGATAGACTACGGGATATCCTTCATCACAAATATGGCATTCATAGAGGTCGAGAATCTTCCATTCCCAGTTGCCCCGATAGATGTCGAGGCGATATCCACCTTGACTGAAAGGACTCCCGAGAAGATGATGTACTTCTCCTTCGCGGCCGTCATAGCCTTGGTGTACGAGTTTGCGGTCTATGGGATTCCGAGTCTCACTTCGACATTCCTAGGCACCACGATTGTTGTAGTACCATATCCTTGGATTGACCTCACTGGCTCGATCGAGAGGGTACTGCCCGGGGCCATCTTTGCCATCGGAACTGACATCGCCCAATTCATGGTCGGGTGGGTGATCCCGTTCAACGCAGTTGTTTGGTATTTCATCGGTTCAATAGCGATCTGGGTTCTTGGGAATGCGGTTGCTCTGAAGATAGACATCCCGTATTTCGCGTTGTGGCAGAAAGAATGGAGCGCCGGTTCTCCGATCGACTGGTGGTGGCAGAGATCTACATATGACATTTGGGCGAGCCCCCAAGTGGGACTTGCACTCGGTGTGGCTCTAGCTGTCTTTGCGTTGGGGTTCAGGTCGATGCTAACGGGAATCTCTGCACTAAGAAACTTGTCAAAGGAACAGCTGAAGACCTCGTACATACCGTTCAGCTGGACTCTCGCGTTGATGGGAGGAGGTACGCTGATCGGGATGGCCTTGTCGATCTTCCTAGTGCCCGACCTGTGGCCCATCTGGATCGTATCTTGGCTTCTCGTTCCCTTCATCCAAGGAGTGTTGTCAGCTAGGGCCACGGCGGAGACGGGTCTTGGGGTCACTATACCGTACATCAAAGAGGCCACGCTGGTGTCGTTCACCAAACCCGGTGATGTGGCTGTTTGGGTGGCGCCTTTCGCCCCAGCCCCTGGCAATGCAATAATAACTCACAGGGTGAAGGTCGCAAAGCTTCTCAACGTCAGGCCTCTGGATTACTACAAGGCCTACATCCTATTCCTCGGGTTGGCAATCATCCTGTCCTTCGTTTACGTCTCTGTTTTCTGGATCATGGCGCCGATCCCCTCCTCATTCTACCCCTACGCGTCATTTTACTGGCCAATCCAATCACTCTACCAGTCCATGTGGATCTCAAGGTCAATCGACATATTCAAGCTAGATGTGATTGCGGGCACGGCCGTGATCTCTTTTCTCGCGGTCGTTCTCTCCTCCCGCCTTCCAGCTGGTTTCTTTTCGCCGATAGGCCTTCTCGTCGGATTTCAGACGCTACCTCCCTTCACATTCACCCCGCTGATCGGTGCTCTCGTGGGCAAGTGGCTTGAACGAAGGATGGGAAAGGAGAAGTGGGAGATGAGGAGATCCGTGATGTTGGCAGGTACATTTTGTGGTATAGCGTTGGCCGTGGCACTTGCAGTTGGGATCGCGATAATTGGCAGAGTGGTCCTGTCAAAACCGTTCTAGGTACTGACGGTCCTGCTAGCTCCGCT
>Ga0172363_10000569_pt1 | contig 28273 bp, 24 predicted proteins | sample LakKivs2_kivu2a2_FD_114541 | JGI IMG/M metagenome (GOLD analysis project Ga0172363, IMG submission 114541) | Sediment microbial communities from Lake Kivu, Rwanda - Sediment s2_kivu2a2 | ecosystem: Environmental > Aquatic > Freshwater > Lake > Sediment | place: Rwanda: Western Province, Lake... | reverse complement strand
ACAGAAGACAGGTGGTATAAATTCTGGGAAGAGCATCATCTTTTTGCCGCCACTCCCAATCCCGCAAAAAAACCTTTCTGTATAGTTATCCCTCCGCCTAATGTCACAGGTATCCTGCATATGGGCCATGCCTTTAACAATACTATCCAGGATATCCTTATCCGCTATCATAGGATGAAAGGCGAAGAGTCCCTCTGGATGCCCGGCACTGACCACGCCGGGATTGCCACGCAGAATGTGGTAGAGAGACAATTGCAGAAGGAAGGTTTAACGCGTGATGATGTTGGGCGCAAGAAATTCGTTGAGCGGGTCTGGGACTGGAAGGAAAAATACGGTCAGACAATTATTGAACAGTTGAAACGTCTTGGTGCATCCTGTGACTGGTCCAGGCTGCGGTTTACGATGGACGATGGATGTTCAGCGGCGGTCCAGGAGGTTTTTGTCAGGCTCTACAACGAAGGCCTGATTTACCGGGATTACTACATCATAAACTGGTGTCCGCGGTGCCAGACAGCCCTGTCCGACCTTGAAGTTGAATACAGGGAAATCAAGGGACAGTTCTATTACATAAAATATCCCCTGAAAAACGGCGGATCTGTTACAGTTGCCACAACACGACCTGAAACAATGCTCGGCGATACTGCTGTTGCTGTTAACCCCGGGGATGAAAGATATAAATCACTGGTCGGCCAGGAAGTCATTTTGCCTATACTGAAACGCGAGATACAGATAATTGCAGAAGATGCGGTCGATCCTGAATTCGGGACAGGCGCGGTAAAAGTGACGCCCGCACATGACCCTGTTGATTTTATGATAGGCAAGAAGCATAAACTCCGCGAAATCAACGTGATGAATCCGGACGCAACGATGAATGCGAACGCAGGAAAATACAAGGGCAAAGACAGATTCCAGTGCAGGAAAGAACTTGTCATTGATCTGGGAAAAGCCGGATTTCTGGAAAAGACAGCAGATCACCTTCATTCTGTGGGACATTGCTACCGATGCCAGGCTCCTGTTGAGCCGTATCTTTCAAAACAGTGGTTTGTCAGGATGAAATCTCTGGCAGAACCGGCAATTGAAGCAGTCAAAAAAGGCAGGGTGAAATTTGTCCCTTCGTCGTGGGAAAGCACCTATTTTGAGTGGATGAACAATATCAAGGACTGGTGTATCTCAAGGCAGATATGGTGGGGGCACCGTCTTCCGGTATGGTACTGCGAATGCGGGGAGATCCAGGTTTCAAAGACAAAACCGGAAAAATGCAAAAAATGCGGCTCCGAAAAAATAAAGCAGGACGATGATGTTCTGGATACATGGTTCAGTTCAGCGCTCTGGCCGTTTTCGACACTCGGATGGCCGAAAGAGACAGAGGAATTGAAGACATTTTATCCGACTTCAATTCTTTCGACTGCGTTTGACATAATTTACTTCTGGGTAGCGAGGATGATAGTGATGGGGCTTAAGTTTATGAACGATGTGCCTTTCAGGCAGGTTTATTTCCACGCACTTGTCCGCGACGCAGAACGGCAGAAGATGAGCAAATCCAGCGGTAACGTTATTGATCCGCTCGTGGTTATCGACCAGTACGGCGCAGATGCGCTGAGGTTTACATTGGCGGCTTTTGCGGCACAGGGACGCGATATCTGCCTCTCGGAAGAACGGATTGAGGGGTACAGGAATTTTACGAACAAAATCTGGAATGCCGCAAGATTTGTGTCGATAAATCTGGCTGATTTTGATGCGTCAAAGGTAAAGCTTGACAAGCTGCAGCTTACCCTGGCTGACAGGTGGATTCTTAGCCGTCTTAACAAAACAATCGATGAAATGAACAGGGCATTCACCAATTGCAGATTTAACGATGCCGCAGCAGCCATATATGAATTTTTCTGGCATGAGTTCTGCGACTGGTACATTGAACTGGCAAAGTCGCGGCTGGTACACGCTCAGACCCCTGGCGAATCATCCGGGAAAAACGGCAACAGCAGCCAGTTCGCCAAACTGCCCCACACACCGAGGGAATCAGCCCAGGCAATCCTTTATCATGTTCTGGACAGTTCACTCAGGCTGCTGCATCCTTTTATGCCTTTCATCACAGAGGAGATATGGCACAGCGTTATCAGCCGGGGAGAATCGCTGGCAATTGCAGAATGGCCGAAGTATTACAAGGGAGAAGTCGATGGAGACGTTGAGGAAAAAACAGGAATAATCATTGAAACAATCAGAACCATTAACAGATTGAGAAGCGAGTCGGGTATTCTTCCGAAAGCAAAAATTACGGTTCTGATAAAAACCGCAGGCGAAAAACTCCGGCAGATTCTCCGGGAATATTCTGATTACATAATCAGCCTGGCAAACGTGGAAAAACTCCAGATTGCCGATGATATAAGCCGTCCTTCCGGTTCCGTCGCTGCAGTGATCAGCAATAAAATTGAAGTTTATATTCCGTTGAAGGGGCTTGTCGACCTGGATGCGGAACTGAAAAGGATTAAGAAGGAAATCGCAAATCTGGAAGCATGGATTGAAAGAGCAGAAGAGCGGCTTGCCGACGAGAGTTTTCTGGCAAAAGCGCCTGTGGAAGTGATAGGCAATGTCAAAAAACAGAAACAGGAATGTGTCGAGAAAAAAGAACGCCTTGAAGCGAATCTCCGCGACATCTCTGGTTAAGACAGCCATTGCAGAGGATGTCGGCTCCGGGGATATTACCTCGAATGCCGTTATTGTGCCGGCACATTCCGTTAAATCAGTTATTGTCGCAAAGCAAGATGGTGTTATCTGCGGAATGTCGGTAGCAAGGCAAGTTTTCCGGTTTTTAAACCGGAGAATAAAATTTACGGCAAAGGTCAGGGAAGGACAGAAAATCAGGTCGGGACAGGTCCTTGCAGAGATATCGGGTAACGGTCAGGCAATCCTCTCGGGAGAAAGAACTGCCCTGAATTTTCTCCAGAAACTTTCGGGAATAAGCACCATGACCAGGAAATATGTTGACCTCATCAGGGGAACAGGTGCGAAAATCCTGGATACCAGGAAAACGACGCCCGGATGGCGGGCACTTGAAAAATATGCTGTCAAAACAGGCGGCGGATATAATCACCGGTTCGGACTTTTTGACGCTGTTCTTATAAAAAGCAATCATCTTAAAATGGTAAAAGGCAGTATTTTAACGGCGGTTGAGCGAATAAGGAAGAAATACGGACAGAATGTCAGGATAGAAACCGAGGCAAAAGACCTGTCAGATGTCCGCAAATCGCTCGGAGCAGGTGTGCAGAGAATCATGCTGGACAACATGAAATTATCCGGGATAAAAAAAGCTGTTGCACTTATCCGCAAAAACAGCGGGAAAACAAAAATTGAAGCTTCAGGCAGGGTAAACCTGGGAAATGTGTTGACAATTGCCAGGACAGGTGTGGATTTTATTTCCATAGGTTCCCTGACACACTCAGCGCCTGCGCTTGATATGGCTCTTACCGTGCTCAGGAGAACGGCGAGATGAACGAAATCGACCCAAAACAGCAGTTTGAATTTGCATTCCAGAATACCAAGATTCTGCGTTTATTCAAACAGTCGCTTTTCACCTTCAGTCCTACCGACGTTGAATATTATCTTCTTACCCAGCAGATTGATATGCTGGTTGAGGTGCGCCAGGGAAAAGTTGAAGTTGAGAAACCAAAGATAATTTCTCCGGAAGCCATTCTGCAAAACTATTTTGAAGGTTTTGAAAATGAACATCTTAAATACATAGAAATGATTTTCCAGAAATTCAAGATCCGCGGGCTTGAATACAAATACAAAAACAGAACCGACAGGGTTGATCTGGTTTCGGGAAATTTTGATTCTGTCCTGGATAAGGTAAATACCGAGTTTGCCAGACGGGACCTGGTCAGGACGGTAATTATTAAAGGTGTTCCCTGCATGTGGGGTGTTTCGCTGATGAAGAGTGTAACGGAGATAATCGCAAAATCGTTTCCGGAAAACATCAAAGAGCTGAATGAACGCGGCTGGTTTGACAGATAAAGCAGTTATGGTGTAGCACAGGAGCCTGCAAAAATTAATTATCAGGTGAATTTCCCGGGGAGAGAAAACAATGAATAAAAAAATATTGGCAGCAGTTACCGTACTGGCAATTCTTACTGCTGGAGTATTTGCATTTATTAAAATCAAAGAGGCAAACTGGCTTGCATGCCAGAAAAAGTATGCTGCGTCGCTTCTGGACAGGGGACTCGATAATGAGGCGGCAGAGGCATACCAGAAGATCCTTGACCGGGGGCATCTCAGCAATACAGAAGAGGCAAATCTTTCGTATATTGTAGGCAGAATTTATTTTGACAAGGGACAATACGAAAAGGCTCTGGCTGCGTTTCTGAAAGTTGAGGCACTCGACCCGAAAAACAGCCTGATTCCCACCGTGAACGAGAAAAAAGTGATATGCCTTGAAAATCTGGGCAAACCCCTGGACGCAAGGCAGGAACTGGAAAAAAACGCTTTTTTGAATCCTCCGCAGACGGCGCAGAGGGAATCGGTTGTTGCAAAAATCGGGAAAAGAGAAATAACAATCAGCGAACTTGAAAAACAGATCAGGCTTTTACCGCCGTATATGCAGTCGGTTTACACAATGCCCGAAAAGAAGCTGGAATTCCTGAAACAGTATGTGGCAACAGAACTTCTGTATGAATCAGCCAGGCGCAGAGGGCTTGAGGCAGACCCGGAAATACTGGAGAGGATGGCCAGAATCAAGAAGAGTCTGATGGTTGAGAAGATGATTGAAGCAGAGGTGGGCGATAAAATCCATGTAAGTGATGCTGAGGTGAAGGATTATTACGAGTCGCACAAGAAGGATTTGGTCGACCAGAAAAACCCGAGACCGTTTGAAGAAATTGCACCGAGGGTCCGCGAGCAGCTTGCAATCCAGAAATCAAACCAGGCGCAGGAGGAACTGCTGCAGCGGTTAATCAGGGCGGAAAATGTCCAATTTTTCGAAAATGTTCTGGGAATTCGCGAAAAAAAGAAGTGAATTGATAAATTTGCTTCCGGTGTTAATCCTGCCGGTCCTCTTTACGACTCTTTGTTTTGCAGAGCCGATAGAAATAAAGGCAGCGGTTGACAGGAATAAGATTACCATCGGCGACAAGGTTATTTTTACCATTGGAGTGAAGTATCCCGCCACCCTCAAGGTTCAGATGCCTGACCCTGCAACGTCGCTTACCGCATTTGAAATCAAGGATTTTGAAGTAAAGGCGCCAAGGAAAAAATGGGGCAAAATGCAGGCAGAGTACAGGTATGTCCTCACTACTTTCCTGACCGGAGAATACCGGATTGAGCCGATAATTTTTACCTGTACCCTGGAGTCAGGCGAAACAAAGGAAGTCAGGACCGAACCCATTACAATTACGGTTGAAAGTGTTAAGCCGGGACAGAACGACCGCGATGACATAAGGGATATCAAGATGCCGGTGAAAATACGCACGAAGATATGGCTTTATACTTTAATAGTGTTTCTGATCCTGGTTTTTGCAGGTACAGGCTGGTATTTTTATCAGCAGAAGAAATTGCGCAGAGGGATTTTCGGAGACGAGACAGCGGTAAACAGGTCTGCAGACGAGGTTGCCTATGAACGGCTTGCCAAACTGAAAGAAACTGGCCTGATCGCGCAGGGAAGGATCAAGGAATTTTACATAATTCTTTCCGAGATCATCCGCTATTATCTTGAATCCAGATTCCGGATTTCTGTGCTTGACCGCACCACCGCTGAACTTTACAGGGAACTGCGTAAAATTGAAATTGCAAAACAGGAAATACGGATGGTCAAGGATTTTCTGGATGAATGCGACCTGGTAAAATTTGCGAAGTTTATTCCGGAAGAGGAAATGATTTTGAAAGATTTTGATACAGCAAAGGAAATGGTCGACCGTACCAGGCCTGAACCGGTCCCGGAGCAGGCGGTGCAGGGAAATGTTTCCGGCCAGAAACCCGCCTCAGGGATAAAGAGGGAAAAATGAGATTCGCAAATCCGGTTTTCCTTGTGCTGATTATTCCGCTGGTTCTGGCAGGCTGGTATTATTTCAGGGTCAGGCTTGCGAAACCTCCCGCCATTATCTATTCAGGCGTGGCTTCCGTGAAAAAAGCCAGGTTAAAAACAGAAATTGATCCTGAATGGTTTTTTACGGCGGGAAGGCTTCTGGTCCTGTTTCTGCTTATTCTGGCTCTGGCAAGGCCTCAGGCAGGAATGCGTGAACAGGAATATTCCGCAAGCGGAATAGATATCATATTATGCCTGGACACCTCGACCAGTATGCGGGCAGTTGATTTTCAGCCCCAGAACCGTCTTGAAGCAGTAAAAGAAGTCGCCAGGGAATTTGTCAAGGGTCGCAAGAACGACAGGATCGGCGTGGTTGTTTTTTCCGTTGCAAGTTTCACGCAGTGCCCGCTTACTCTTGACTACGGAGCTGTGGATGATTTTCTTGAGAAAGTTGAAATAGGAATGACCCAGACAGATGGCACGGCAATCGGCACTGCCATCGGAACTTCCGTGAACAGGCTTAAGGACAGTGTAGCCAAGAGCAAAGTGATAATACTTCTCACAGACGGGAGAAATAATGCAGGTGAAATCGACCCTGTTACAGCCGCCAAGACGGCCGCAGCTTTTGGCATCAAAATTTATACGATTGGCGCAGGCAAGCCGGGAGGAGCCCTGTATCCTGTCGACGACCCTGTTTTTGGAAGAAGGTTTGTACCGATTGCCGATGAACTGGACGAGGGGCTCCTTTCCGAGATAGCTTCTCTGACAGGCGCAAAATATTTCAGAGCCAAGGACGAGAAATCTTTAAGGGAAATTTACAAACAGATCGACCAGATGGAAAAAACCGATATTAAAACCACGGAATACACGAGTTATACGGAACTTTACATGCGTTTTATTGTCCCGGCGGTGATTCTTCTTCTGGGAATTGTCGGGCTGTCAAATACAGTTTTCAGGCGTATTCCATGACAATTAAGGCGACAGAATACTTATTTGCGGAGCATGAATAATGCATTTTGCAAGAGAATATAATTTGCTTTTTATCCTGCTGGTGCCGGTAGTTGCCGTGTTTTTTGTCCTGGCTTTCCGCTGGAAGCGTAAAATGCTCGAGACATTTGGACATCTGCCGCTGATGCAGAAACTTACCGCAGAAGTCCTGTGGTCGAACCAGCGATGGAAAGCGGTACTTATTGTCCTGGTATTGTTTTTCCTTGTTTTTGTGATGTCAGGGCCCCAGATAGGTGCAAAACTGGTGAATGTGAAGCGGCGCGGAGTGAATATCATCGTAGCAGTTGATACTTCCAGGAGTATGAATGCAGAGGATATCAAACCGGACCGTTTAACAAAAGCCAAACAAGAATTAACAGGTTTACTGAATAAAATCCAGGGTGACAGGGTAGGCATCATTGCATTTGCCGGTTCTGCTTTCCTGCAGTGTCCCCTTACGCTTGACGTTGGCGCAGCAAAGATGTTTCTGGACATGATTAATACTGACCTGGTGCCAAAACCAGGTACTGCCATCGGATCCGCGATTAATCTGGCAACGGAAACGTTCCCGAGGCAGGAGCGGAAATATAAAGTTCTGATTTTATTGACTGACGGCGAAGACCTTGCCAGCAATCCGCTCGACGCAGCAGAGCAGGCCAGGAAAGAAGGAGTGGTTATTTATACCATCGGCATCGGAAGCCTTGAAGGAGAACTTATACCTGTAAGGGGAGATGCGAACCAGGTGAAAGAATACAAGAAAGATAAGGACGGCAAAGTCGTGATGAGCCGCCTGGATGAAGTTCTTCTGATGAAGATTGCGCTTACCACAGGAGGTAAATACTACAGGTCTTCCGGCGGAGAAATAGAAGTCGACGGAATTTACGAGGAAATTTCATCTATGGAGAAAAAAGAAATGCAGAGCAAATTATTCAGTCAGTATGAAGACAGGTTTCAGTGGTTTTTGTTAGTTGCGTTCATTCTGATGGCAATAGAATTATTTTTGCCGGAAAGGAAAAAAATCACTTTGTTTGTGCTGATCCTCGGGATGATGCTGTTTCCCGGGCATTCAGATGCTTCAATTGCCGGGAAAGTTAATACGGGTAACAGGTATTTCAAACAGCAGAAATACGACGAGGCGCTTGAAAAATACCGCGACGCGCAGATCGACGATCCTGAATCCGGGCAGGTCCATTTCAACATCGGCGATGCGCTTTACAGGAAAGAAAAATACGACGAGGCAATGCAGGAATTCAATTCTGCGACAAATTCCAGAGATGTTGCCTTGCAATCGAAGGCATATTATAATATCGGCAACTGCCAGTTCCGGCTCGGGAATTTTGCGGATGCGATTTTGTATTACAAAAAGGCCCTGGAAATGAACCCGAAAGATGAAGACGCGAAATACAACATTGAGCTTGCCCGGAAAAAGCTGAAGGAAGAAATCGACAAGCAGAAAAACAAGAAGGATCAGAAGCAGGAACAGAAACAGCAGAACAAACAGGGACAGAACAATAAGAAAGATGAGAAGAAAAAGAGCGAGCGGCAGGCCGAACAGAAAAAAGAAGGGCAGAGACAGGAAACACCGGAGCAGAAGCAGGAAAAGAAAAAAGGAGAAATGTCAAAGGAAGAAGCAATGAGGATTTTGAATGCAATGGACGATCAGGAGAAAGAAACGCAGAAAAAAAGAATGAAAACCATGACGCAGGAATATCAGGTGGAAAAGGACTGGTAATAAAGAAGATGAGTGCAACAACTGAACCGAACCGCTTAAGCCTGAAGAGCGGAGTGTTTGTGTCGAGTACATCGCTCCGGATGATTTTTGCGGCATTGCTGACACTTCTGGCAGCCGGAAAGGCATTTCCGCAGAACATACAGGTTGATGCGACCGTTGACAAACAGCAGGTTGCGCTGGATGACCAGGTAACTTTGCAGCTTACGATAAACGGCGACGTAAGTTCTCTGCCGAAGCCAGGGCAGCCATCGCTGAACGGTTTCAATGTTTATTCAGCAGGACAATCGCAGAATTTTTCCTGGGTTAACGGCAAAGTAAATTCGGCAGTAACCTATAGCTATATACTTACCCCGAAATCCACCGGCAGATTTACAATACCGTCTTTTTTCATTGCAATCGGAAATAAAACGGTGTCGACAAAACCGATAAGCATTGAGGTGGTGGCTGTTTCTGCGAAGCCTGCGCCGGGAGGACCTACCCCCGCAGCTCCGGGATATGCGCCAAAGGTTGAAACTGCAGGCAGCAGCGACGATGTTTTCATCACGGCGGAGGTTGACAAGAAAAAAGTCTATGTCAATGAACAGATTACCTTTACATTCCGGTTTTACCACAGGGTGCAGTTGAGAAGCAATCCACAGTATCAGCGTCCGGATTTTACTGGTTTCTGGACAGAAGACCTGCCGCCGCAGAAAAACTATACGGCTGCCGTGGGTGGGAAACAGTATGCAGTTTCAGAAATAAAAACCGCACTTTTTCCGACAACGTCGGGAAAATTTGTTATTGGCAGGACGACCTTGGTATGCCTGGTTGACGATTTTTTAAGCCGGGATCCTTTCAGCAACGATTTTTTTCGTAACTTTTTTTCCGGCGGCAGGGAAAAAACCCTTCATGCAGCGCCGATTGAAATTACCGTAATGGATTTGCCCCCGAACAAGCCGTCGGATTTTTCCGGTGCCGTGGGGCAGTTCAAGCTTGCCGCTAAAACAGACAAAAAAGAAGTTCAGACATTTCAACCGGTTACGCTGGAAATTGAGATCTCCGGCGTTGGCAATATAAAATCGATTTCTGAACCAAAGATTGAAGGATTGACCCATTTTAAGCGATACGATACCATAAGTTCTTTTAATCTTTCCAAGGCGGATTACAGGGTCCAGGGTTCAAAAAATTTCAAGATAATTCTGGTTCCGCAGACCTCAGGCAAACTTACTATTCCTGCGGCAAAATTTTCATATTTCGAGCCGGAAACCAAAACATATAAGACATTATCAAGTCAGGCAATAACTCTGGATGTTACACCTGCGCCTGCTTCAGCGCAGCCGGTTTTAGCCGGTCCGGGAATGGCGACAGCCCAGCCTGGAGTAAAGGTGTTTTTTGACGATATCCGCCATATAAAGAAAAATGCTGCTCCCAGCGGCCAGGAAAAAATTATTTACAAGAAGGCATGCTTCTGGCTCGCCCTGTTTCTAATTCTGCTTTTGAATGCCATGTCGTGGTTTTTATACCGGCACATGGAAAAAATGAGTTACGACCAGCATTACGCGCGTCGCGGTTCCCTGCGGAGAGCCAGAAAACGGCTGAAAGCAGCGATAAAAATCCAGTCGTCAGGCCTGGCCGGCGAATTTTACGGTGTTCTGGCAGGCACCATTTATTCTTTTCTGGCCGATAAAATGCTCAGAACAGCCGCAGGACTTACGTTGAGGGAAGTTGTGCAGGAACTGGAAGTGCGGAATGTGGACAATGAGTTAATCAAACGTCTGACAACTTTGCTGGAGACATGCGATGCTGCCAGATTCGCGCCTTCGGATTTTCCTGTTGAAGAAAGGAAAAAGAGTCTGCAATCCGCAGAGGATATAATCATCGCGCTGGAAAGGGTTTTAAAATGAAAGACATGAAAATTGTGATAACGATGTTTCTGCTGGTGTTCGTAATACTGATTTTATTGTTTATCTGTGTTATGCCTGCCAGGGTAAAAAGCAATGCGCAGGAAAAATGGTCGCAGGCCAACCTTGCTTATGAGCAGGGCAAGTTCGAGGAAAGCGTCGCGTTTTATAACGATCTTCTGGCACAGGAATGCGGCAACGCAGACCTGTACTATAATCTGGGCGACGCCTATTACAGGACAGGTAAATCAGGAAAGGCACTTCTTAATTACCGCAGGGCGGAAAGGCTGTCGCCAAGAGACGAAAACATCAGGTTCAATCTGAAATACCTCAGAGCCAGAATCAATTCTTCGGAGACCGAGGAAAATATTCTATTGCGTTTCGGCAGATCGTTTTTTTATTTCTTTTCACTTAACGAACTCTCTGCAGCAGTTTTGATTCTATTTTTGATTTTCAGCATAGTTATGGCCTTATATCTCTTCCGGAAAATTTCCAGTATCGGGCTGAAAGTTATATCCATTGTTTTCGGAATTGTTCTGATCTGGGCAGGCGTCAGGATATATCTGGATGATAGTGTCAAAGAGGCTGTAGTTGTAGTTTCAAAGGCAGAAGCGCGGAATGGACCCGGCACAGAATATCAGGTGATTTTTACAGCACCTGACGGTGAAGAAGTGGTGGTTCTGAGCAGGGAAAAGGGCTGGATGGAAATAGGATTGCCGTCCAGGGGACTGAAAGGCTGGGTTACAGGGGAAAGCGTTGAATTACTGAAAGGGCCTTAATTTTTATTTTGCCGTATTCAGAATACCACGGGCTTGCCCGTGGATGAAGCGGCAATAAAAAACGGAGCTCACCTCTCGACGAAGCGGGCTCGGCAGTGATTATTTATGTATGGACCTCAATATCTTTAGTGCATTAAGAATATATTCCAGTTTCGGCACGTTTTTTTCTCTTATTAAAAATTCTATTTTCTTCTGATACTTTGATTTTTTGTCCACTTTAACCGGCTGGTCGAAGTTGAAAAACCTGCTCAACGAAATATTTAACTCACTGGCAATTATGATAATCCGTTCCAGGCTTGGTTTCCTTTTAGCACATTCTATTCTGGATACCGACGCAGAATTCAGCCTGATTAAATCTGCGAGTTCATTCTGTGTTAAGCCGTTTTCGCGTCTTAAATTCCTGATGCGTTCACCTATTTTTTGATATATTTTGTGCATAGTGCATATAACATATAGCAAAACCGGTATTTTGTAAACTACCCAATAGGCACAAAAAATACTTGACTTATAGGGGCAAGTGACTTATATTTATTATTGAAATGTATACTGGTAAGAACGCCGAGACATCTTTTCCGGAAATATTTCTGCCGAATAGAAGTATCCAGCAGGCGGCAAAAGGCAGGGGGCCGGTGCTTATAACAGGTCCTGCTGGAACCGGTAAAGGTCTGGTTGCACGGTTAATTCACGGCTTGAGTCCGCAATCGTCAAAACCATTTGTCAACATAAACTGCACGGAACTTGCGCCTGAAATCAGCACAAAGCAGATGTTGCATTTATTAGAACCTGCCAAAGGCGGCATAATTTTTTTTGATGAACTGTCGGCTTTATCAATTCCCGCCCAGGATAAACTTCTGTCTTTCATAAAGATGCGAAGCGTCAAATTTCGCCTGATAATGTCCACACGCTACGAACTCAAGAAACTTGTCAAAGCCGGAAAATTGCGTCCTGTTTTGCGTCGCTATCTCAGCAGGAAGAAGGTCATTCTGACAGGCCTTTCGCAGCGCAGGTCTGAAATTATACCGGTTTTTGAAAAAATCCTGAAGAAGACCGCGGAAAAGCTGCACAGACCTGATTTTAAATTATCTGCCGGTGCCAGAAAGGCGCTGCAGGACTATTCCTGGCCCTGGAATATCCGCGAGATGAAGCATCTTGCGGAAACTCTGGCAATGAATGTTGCTGACGGAAAAGTAATTGAGCCGGAGGATCTTCCGCCTGTTGTCTTGCTTGACTGTGTTGAGCTGAAAAACAGAATGGTTTCTTTGAAGGATCTGCGACATAATTTTGAACGGCAGATACTTGCACGCCTGATGAACCGCATTAAATGGAACCAGAGCAGAGCATCCAGAATTTTGAATGTTCACCGCAACACCCTTATCCTTAAAATGAAAGAGTTGGAATTAAAATAGGGACAGTCACCTACTTATTTCTCTTTTTGCTCCAGTCACACTTACTGTAATTTGCAGCTTTTCTGATTTTTAAAGTAGCATGGCATCACCTTAATTTTTCCATTTTTTTTAAAATTCCGCAGTAAATATCGCAGTGAAATGCAAAATAAGTAGGTGACTGTCCCTATTTTTTCTGATATAATTAAAATATATGAAAGATCTGGTTGTCGGTGCCTCCGGCGTAAGGGGAATTGTAGGGAAATCGCTTACACCTGAAATAATGACACGATTGGGTGCGGCATTTGGTACCTATCTGAATTCCGGCAAGGTTGTGGTCGGCCGCGACACCCGGGTTTCAGGCGACATGCTCAAGCATGCGGTTTTTGCAGGTCTGATTTCGACAGGATGCCGCATTATTGACCTGGATGTCTGCACCACGCCTACCTGCGCATTGATGGTTAAGGAACTTAAGGCAGACGGTGGAATAATTATTACAGGAAGTCACAATCCGATTGAATGGAATGCGCTGAAATTTCTCCGTTCCGACGGTATTTTCCTGAATGTGGATCAGGGCAAGCAATTGATAGATTGTTATTACAGCGGGGATTTTGTAAAGGTTACCTGGGATAAACTCCAGGTAGTTGAGACCGACCATTCTTCCGCAGATAAGCATTTAGAAAAGGTTCTTTCCAGCGTAGACATTGAGATTATCAGAAAGAAAAAATTCAGTGTTGTCCTGGACAGCTGCAACGGAGCCGGTTCATTGATTACTCCGGCATTATTTGAAAAATTGCACTGCCGGATGAAGGCAATCCATGTTAAGCCGAACGGTCTTTTCCCGCATAATCCTGAACCGACGTTTGCAAATCTTACGGAACTCTGCTCCGTTGCCAGACACAGTGGCGTTGATATCGGGTTTGCCCAGGATGCGGATGCCGACCGTCTGGCGATTGTAGATGAGCGAGGGGAATTTATCGGAGAGGAATATTCGCTGGCACTGGCTGCCAGGTTTGTCCTTTCCAAGCACAGCGGAATTGTCGTAACCAACCTTTCCACCAGCCGTCTTATTGAGGATATTGCCGAGAAGTACAATTCCAGGGTTATCCGGACCCCTGTCGGAGAAGTAAACGTTGCGGACAGAATGAAAAGCGAAAGGGCTGTTATCGGCGGAGAAGGAAATGGCGGGATAATCAATCCAGAGGTTCATTATGTACGCGACAGCCTGTCCGGAATTGCAATGATTCTGCAATATCTGGCTGAAACCGGGAAAAAAGTTTCCGAACTTGTCGATGAACTTCCGAAGTATCATATCAGGAAGGAGAAAATTGAATGTAAACCGGAAGCAGGCCGGGACATTATAAAGGAACTTACAACACGGTACCGCAGGGAAAAAATCGATCTGCAGGACGGTTTACGTGTTGACTGGCATGATGCATGGTTCAGTTTACGTATTTCAAATACTGAACCGGTGATCCGTATTATTGCTGAAGGAAGGACACGGCAGAAAGTCGACAGCCTGATTGAATCTCTTGTCAAGGAAATTAAACGGACGAAGTGACCTTCCGCCGACAAATGTCGGTTTTTAAAAACTGCTGTAATTTGTTCGTCATTTTGCCTGTGAAGTCTGCACCTGTTTTCCCTGTATAGACCGATAAAATCCTTGACAGAAATTTTATTTGTGCTAATATTTAGCTATGCAAAATTTTAAAGGAAAAATCGCAATCGTAACCGGTGGTGGACAGGGACTCGGGAAAGGGCTTGCTGTTCGCCTTGCAAAAGAAGGCGTTTCTGTTGTTGTGGCTGACATGGATTTGGATAAGGCAAAGGCAACAGCAGAAGAAATCAGTAAAGGCCGCGGTGTTGCTATTGCTATTAAGGTTGATGTTGGCAGGTCAGCAGATGTTTCTGGAATGGTTGACGCCGTAATCAAAAAATTCGGAAAGATTGACATCCTGGTCAATAACGCGGGCATAACACTTCCTGGTTTCATCACAGACCTCAGTGAAGAGGAATGGGACAAAACAATTGCTGTAAATCTGAAAGGTGCATTCCTTTGCTGCAAGGCAGCTTCAGTTTATATGATTAAGCAGAAATATGGAAAGATTATAAACATAAGTTCCAAATCCGGCAAACAGGGTGGATTGTGGCTGAGTGCATATTGCGCTTCAAAGTTTGGATTGATCGGTTTTACCCAGAGTCTAGCCCTGGACCTCGCTCCTTTCGGAATAAATGTCAATGCGATTTGTCCGGGTGTTATTTTTACTCCGATGTGGGATAGTCTTGATAAGGTCTACGCAAAAAAACTCAACATAGCGCCTGAAAAAGTCAGGGATTATTACAGGGGAAAAATTCCGCTGGGACGCGACTGTTCCATTGAAGATGTGGCGAACGTTATGATTTTCCTGCTTTCTGATGCTGCGAATTATATGACCGGACAGGCTATAAATGTAACCGGCGGTCAGGAGATGCGGTAGAAAATTTTTTTTGAAAATTTGTCTTGACAAAATCAATTGGTAGTGGTTAAATGGTAATGGTACCACATTATGTTGTGGGTAAGACCAAATAGATAATTTCGGGAAGAGTTTTTTTTCCCTAAACAAGGCGGTGCAGGTAATGGAAACAACAACAATTTCTTCTGCCGGGTCAGGAATTAAATCGCGGGAACCGAGCGGTACTCAGTCAAAATCCAGACTAAAATTGAGTCCGAACGCCTTCAATGTTCTGCAGAAAAGATATCTTCGCAAGGTGGATGGGAAGATTGCAGAGGAACCTGAAGACCTTTTCCGCAGAGTTGCAAACAACATCTCGTTGGCGGAGAAAAATTACAAGAAAAATATCTCTCCGGCAGAGCTGGGAGAAATTGCGGAACAGTTTTACGAAATGATGACAACCCTGGAATTCCTTCCGAATTCTCCGACGCTGATGAATGCGGGACGTGAACTTCAGCAGCTTTCTGCGTGTTTTGTCCTGCCTGTTATGGACAGCATGGAGGGGATTTTTAATTCTCTTAAGGACGCGGCATTAATTCATAAAAGCGGCGGTGGAACAGGGTTTTCGTTTTCCAGGCTCCGTCCCAGGTCGGATCAGGTTATGTCGACAGGGGGTGTGGCAAGCGGTCCTGTCTCTTTTATGAAAGTATTTAATGCCGCGACAGAGGCAGTAAAGCAGGGCGGAACACGCAGAGGCGCCAATATGGGAATACTCAGGATTGACCATCCGGATATCATGGACTTCATAACCGCCAAGCAGGACAACAAAGACCTTACAAATTTCAATATTTCCGTGGCTGCAACGGACAAGTTCATGGAAGCGGTCAATAGAGATGGCGAATACGATCTGATAAATCCCAGGACCAAAACTGTCGCCGGAAAACTCAAAGCCAGGGAGGTATTCGACCGGATTGTTGAGTCGGCATGGCAAAACGGCGAGCCCGGGATTATTTTTCTTGATAGGGTGAACCATGCAAATCCCACTCCCAGGGTCGGTGAAATAGAAAGCACGAACCCCTGCGGCGAACAGCCGCTTCTGCCGTATGAATCCTGTAACCTGGGTTCCGTAAACCTTGCCAGGATGTTCAGGGAGCAGAACGGAAATGTTGCTGTTGATTATGACCGCCTGAGACGGGTAGTACATCTCGGAGTGCGGTTTCTTGATGACGTGATTGAGATGAATAAGTATCCGCTGCATACGATCGAACAGATGACAAAGTCAAACCGGAAAATAGGGCTCGGTGTAATGGGTTTTGCGGATTTGCTTATACAGATGGGTATTCCTTACAATAGCGAAGAAGCTCTGAAAGTAGGATCGGATGTGATGAAATTTATAAAGGATGAAGCCATGGCTGCTTCTGCCAGACTGGCAAATGAGCGCGGAACATTTCCGAATTTCCGCGGAAGCATTTACGATAAACCAGGGCTCCGTATGCAGAGAAATGCGACAACCACCACCATTGCTCCGACAGGTACACTATCGATTATTGCCGACGCGTCAAGCGGAATAGAACCGTTGTTTGCGGTCTGCTATGAGCGAAACGTCCTTGACAACACGCGGATGATTGAAGTGAACAAGTACTTTGAAGCGGCGCTTAAGAAAACAGGCATACACAGCGATGACTTGATGAAGAAGATTGCCCATGCAAATTCAATACAGGGATTTACGGAAATCCCTGCAGCGATACGGAAGGTATTTGTGACTGCACACGATATCGCACCTGAGTGGCATGTAAAAATGCAATCGGTTTTCCAGAAATATACCGATAACGCTGTTTCAAAAACAGTCAATTTCCCGAATTCTGCTTCTAAAGAAGATGTCATAAAAGTTTTCATTATGGCATATGCCGAGGGCTGTAAGGGTATTACAGTTTACAGGGATGGCAGCCGGGACCAGCAGGTTTTGAGTACCGGAAAAACAGGCAAGACAGACAAACCATCTGAACAGGTGCAGACTTTCGGGAAAATTGTGCCAAGGTCACGTCCTGCAATGACCGAGGGAGTTACGACAAAAGTCGGAACCGGCTGCGGAAATTTCTACGTGACAATAAACAAGGACGAAAAAGGGCTGTTTGAGGTTTTTGCGCATATGGGAAAATCCGGCGGTTGTGCGGCTTCGCAGTCGGAGGCAATAAGCAGGTTAATTTCCCTGGCTCTGCGTTCCGGAGTTGAGATTGAGGCTATTCTGAAGCAGTTAAAGGGAATAAGATGCCCTGCTCCTCTCTGGGACAAAGGCGATATGGTTTTATCATGTCCTGATGCCATTGCCAAAGCAATAAGCAGATATATAGGGCAAAGCGCAACCAAAAGTCCGATAAAAAGTGAAATTTCCGAAGGCTCCAGGCGGACCACCAGAGAACTTGCGGGGACATGTCCTGACTGCGGCGGGATACTGGAATATGTCGAGGACTGCGTTCTGTGCCATGCCTGCGGATACTCCAAGTGTGGATGAGCAGGATCACTTGCAAAAGGCTGAATTTCTCAAAACCCGGGATTATAAAAATCTTTTAAATCTTCTGAACCATTCGTTTCCTGGTGCAAAGCCAATGAATAAAACATGGCGACATCTGTATTCTGTCCCTGAAAACATCACCAAAACCGGCATAGCACTTAAGGAAAAAGAAAAACTCATAAGTCATGTCGGTCTTTTTCCTCTGTCTGCCCTGGTAAACGGTTCCACGGTTAAAATCTGCGGCATAGGCGGTGTCTGTACACATGAAAAATACCGTAACAGAGGATGTATGAAAACACTGCTTGCTTATGCCATAGAAGTCATGAGAAAACAAAAATACGATATTTCCTGGCTTAGCGGCGACAGAAACCGATACGGTTATTTTGACTGGGAAAACGGCGGACGGCAATACAGATTTTTCCTGGCAGACAGGTCATTCGGAAATGTTGACGCGGATATTTTAAAGGTAAAAAAATATAACGGAGAAAGAAAATTCCTGAAACAGATAATCGCGATTCACGAAAAAGAAGATTTCAGAGTGAAAAGGACCGAAGACGGATACAGACGTTTGTTAAGGCGAATGAACAAAACAACATATCTTGCGTTTGATGCAGGGAAACCGGTTTCATATATTACGCTTGACCGGTCCAGGGAAAACCCTGAAACCGGCACTATATTTGAATATGGCGGCGACCCGGAAAGCGTTAAAAGTCTGCTGAAGTACTTTTTTACAAATCTTGGAATAAAGGGAGTCCATATTTATTCTCCGGTAATACGCACAAGTTATACCGACATGCTGTTCCAATGCTGCGCAGGATGGTCGATGGACTGTACAGGCATGATAAAAATTATTAACCTGAAATCCCTGCTTTCAAAGTTTCAGAGGCAGATGTCGGAAAAAATCCAGGATACTACCACAGGTAACTGCGAGATAACCCTCATAATGAAAGATACCGGCCAGACCGCCACGTTGTGCATACATAAAAACGTAAAAGTAGTAAACGGCGTGTCATCAAGAAAATTATGTCTCAGTGACAGGGATATGGTGAGGTTGTTGTTCGGGTTGTCAAAACCCTCGGACATTTTTCCCATTAAAAAGAAATATTCTGAGCTGGATTCAGTATTTCCACTTGATTTCTATATCTGGCCCCTTGAAACCGTGTAGAATACGATTATAAATATCCACGGCCAAGCCCGCTTCGCCGAATCGAGGCGAGCCCGTGGTTTTCGCGGTCTTGTTATAAAAAGTACAGGCATACTCGGTCTCTAAGTTTTGCTTGACAAACAAAAAGAATATGCTATAATAGTTTACAAAGATAGCACAAAGATAGTGCTTTGAAGGGCAAGACAAAGGCGTTCGTGAGAACGTCTTTTTTGTTTTTACAGCCTTTCAGCCAATGTGGAAAATTTCGGGATAATGACGTCCTTTTCGGCATAGTATGCCTTAAAGGACGTTTTTTTGTCCTGGTTAACAGGCATTTGAGAATTTTTTAAAGAGTTGGCTGAGAAAAGGAGGATGTGAAATGCAAAGCAGTAAAACAAAAGTATTACGGTGGAACGGAGAAGTCAAAAAAGAGGACTTACAGAGAATAAGTGCGCTTATCAAGGAGAACGGGATTCAGATTGTTGACCTGAAATTCAATGATCTGCCCGGACTATGGCAGCATTTTTCCATCCCTGTTTCCGAGCTTTCGGAAATAGACGATCCTGTAGATTCCATCTGGTCAGAGGGCATCGGGTTTGACGGTTCATCAATACGCGGGTTCCAGAAAATCCAGGAATCGGACATGCTATTGATGCTTGATCCTTCGACAGCGGTGGTCGACCCTGTCCTGGAAGTGCCTACCCTGAGTATTATCTGCGACATCTATGATCCTATTACCAGGAAGCCGTATATGCGTGATCCCAGGTATATTGCAAAAAAAGCCGCAGAATATCTCAGAACTACAGGCATTGCCGATACAAGTTACTGGGGCCCTGAGATGGAGTTTTTTATTTTTAACGATGTCAGGTTCGACCAGACAGAGAATTCCGGATACTATTTTATTGATTCAGATGAAGGCGACTGGAATTCCGGGAGGGATGAAAAGCCTAATTTAGGATATAAGGTGAGGTATAAAGAAGGCTATTTTCCTGTCCCGCCGCACGATTCTCTCCAGGATTTGAGAAGCCGGATTATCCTTTCGATGATTAAAGCCGGTATTCCTGTTGAAGTTCACCATCATGAGGTGGCAACAGCAGGGCAGTGCGAAATCGACATGAAATTTGGCACCCTGGTGACCATGGCAGACAGATGCCTGATGTACAAATACATCGTGAAGAATATCTCCCGCAAGAATAGCATGGTCGCCACTTTCATGCCAAAACCGCTTTTTGGCGACAACGGCAGCGGCATGCATACTCACCAGTCGCTGTTTAAAAACGGGAAAAATCTGTTTTTTGACCCGGAAGGTTACGGCCTGGTCAGCCAGACAGCGCTTTATTATATCGGTGGCCTGCTGAAACATGCGCCGGCTTTGCTGGCTTTTTGTGCGCCGTCCACCAATTCGTACAAACGTCTGGTGCCCGGCTACGAAGCTCCTGTCAACCTGGTCTATTCACAGAGAAACCGTTCAGCGGCGGTCAGAATCCCGGTTTATTCGGATAACCCGAAAACCAAACGGGTGGAGTTCCGTCCGCCTGACTGTTCCTGCAATCCGTATCTTTCATTTGCCGCAATGCTTATGGCAGGTATGGATGGCATTCTGAATAAGATTGATCCGGGCAAACCTCTGGAGAAAAACACCTATGAACTTTCCGAATCCGAAAAACAGAAAGTTACGACGGTACCGGGTTCACTGGAGGAAGTTCTGGATGCGCTGGAAAACGACCATGAATTTCTTCTGAAAAACGATGTCTTTACAAAAGACGCGATTGAGGTATGGCTTGAATATAAAAGGAGCAGAGAACTTGACCAGGTAAGAATCAGACCGCATCCGTTTGAGTATTTTCTTTATTTTGACATCTGAATCCGGATTTGGTCCCGGTCAGGGCCTGCATCTCAATGCCCTGACCGGACTGGAAAAAAGGAGCCACAATATGCTTAAAATTAAAGACCAGACATTGTTAGAGTTAAAGATAGACTGGGACAAATTTTTGAAAGGCAAACGCCGGATCTATCGTTTTATCCTTGACAATGTTGAACGGGAAATAATCAAATACGGCCTCGGTAAAACCGACAATTGCCGGAAAAGGGCTGCAAGATTTCTCGGGATTAACCGCAACACATTGCAATCCAAAGTGAAAAAATACGGGATAAAAGTTAAATGAATAAATTGTGCGGCGATCTGGATTACAGGGTTCCTTCTGCGTGCGGCATAACTGGAATCATGGACGCGTCAGGAGAACTTTTTTCCGGGGACAGCATTTATGCTTCAATCTGCAACATGAGGGAAAGAGGCAACGGACTTGGCGCTGGTTTTGCCGCATACGGAATTTATCCGGATTTCAGGGATTTCTGGTGTTTTCACATAATGTATCAGCAGGAATCGGCAAAGGAGCTCACAGAGAATTACCTGAAAAAATATTTTAAAATCAGGCATTTTGAGCCGATTCCTACCAGGAAAACAGCATCTCTGAACCGGGTGCCGATACTTTACCGGTATTTTCTTGTTCCGGACAAAGACGTGCAGGAGAAAATGCCGGTACAGATGAGCGATGAAGAAGTTATTGTCAGTCATGTTATGTATATCAACAGGTTTATCACGGATGCTTTTGTGTTTTCGTCCGGCAGGAATATGGGTATTTTCAAAGGCGTCGGTCACCCGGACGAAATAGGGGAATTTTTCAGGATTCCGGATTACAGGGGTTATATATGGATAGCCCACAACCGTTTCCCTACGAATTCGGTCGGATGGTGGGGTGGAGCCCATCCGTTCGGTTTGCTGGACTGGTCGGTTATACATAACGGCGAGATTTCATCTTACGGGATTAATAAAAGATACCTGGAAAATTTCGGATATTTTTGCACACTGAATACTGATACCGAAGTCATAACCTATCTGTTTGATCTTCTGGTCAGAAAACACGGTATAGACCTTGAACTTGCAGGCGGGATCATGGCTGCTCCATTCTGGCTACAGATTGAGCGGGTCAAAGAACCTGAAACAGCGGAACTTCTTAAGACGCTCAGGATTGTTTATGCGCAGGCGCTGGTCAACGGTCCTTTCGGAATAATTGTGGCAAACCAGAACTTCATGGTGGGGCTGAACGACCGCATAAAGCTTCGTCCGCTTGTTGCGGCCAGCAAAGGAAGTCTGCTTTACATTGCTTCGGAAGAGTCGGCGATACGGTGTGTATGTTCTGAACCGGACATGGTATGGATGCCCAGAGCAGGAGAGCCGACGGTATGTCAGCTCAGAAAAGCCTCCGGCAGGGAAAAAGTATGGCTAAAGCAAAAAGAAACAGCGAATTTATAATAGAACGCGACAAAGAGAAATGCGTCAAATGCCAGGCATGTGTCCGCGTCTGTGCAAATAACGTTCACTCTTTTGATGCCGGCGGGGACACAGTCAGCTCAGATCCTTTGCTTTGCGTCGGATGTCATTTTTGCGAGGATATCTGCCCTACCGGTGCTCTGAGGATAAGCCGCAACATATCAGATATAAAGGCAAACGCAAACTGGAGCAGGGAAACAGTCCGCAGTATTACAAAACAGGCGGAAACAGGAGGCATCCTGCTGACCGGCATGGGAAGCGATGTGCATCTCAAGGACTATTTCAGGCACATTATTCTCAATGCTGCCCAGGTGACCAATCCTTCAATTGATCCTTTGCGTGAGCCCATGGAACTCAAGACATTTATCGGCAGCAAGCCGGGCAAGGTGGAATACGGATTTAACATTGCTGGCGGAAGAAAAAAATATTTTCTAAAGACATCATTGCCGCCGCAGTTGATGCTGGAAACTCCCATAATGTTCAGTGCAATGAGCTTCGGTTCTGTTTCGCTCAATACGTTAAGGTCCATTGCGCAGGCTGCGGCAGAATACGGCACATACTGGAATACAGGCGAAGGCGGTCTGCCCGAAGAACTTAAACCGTTTGCAAACCGTGCAATTGTCCAGGTCGCTTCAGGCAGGTTCGGCGTGGATATTGATTACCTGGAATCAGGTGCAGCCGTTGAAATCAAAATCGGACAGGGTGCCAAGCCGGGTATAGGTGGACATCTTCCGGGTGAAAAAGTCAGCGGACAGATTTCCAGAACAAGAATGATTCCTGAGGGTACGGATGCGCTCAGTCCTGCACCGCACCACGACATATATTCAATTGAAGATTTACGGCAGCTGATTTATGCTTTAAAAGAGGCAGTGTGCTACAGAAAACCGGTCGGCGTTAAGATTGCCGCTGTGCATAACGTTGCCGCGATTGTTTCAGGCATTGTCAGGGCAGGTGCTGATTACGTTGCCATTGACGGCATCCGCGGCGGAACAGGAGCAGCGCCGACGGTTATCCGTGACAATGTCGGAATTCCGATTGAACTGGCAATTGCAGTCGTTGACCAGCGTCTGCGCGAAGAAGGAATCAGGCACCAGGCATCTGTGATTGCTGCGGGTGGATTCCGGTCCAGCGCAGATGTGATAAAAGCGATTGCGCTGGGTGCTGATGCGGTTTATATAGGAACTGCGGCGCTGGTTGCGCTTGGCTGTCATATCTGCCAGAAGTGCTACACAGGGAAATGCAACTGGGGTATTGCGACGCAGGACCCGTATCTTACCAGGCGGCTTAACCCGGAAATCGGCGCCAGACGTGCTTTCAACCTTCTGCGGGCATGGTCTGTTGAAATAAAGGAAATGCTCGGAGGAATGGGTATAAATGCCATTGAGTCGCTGCGCGGCAACCGCGAACAGCTCAGGGCAGTAGGCCTTGACGAAAAGGAGCGGGAAATACTTGGAATTAAACATGCAGGGGAAACATGGTGAGATGAATAAAACAAGCAAAAAAAATATGAAGCCGAGAAGGATTGTGCTGAGAGAGGAATACTGCATCGGTTGCAGGCTTTGCGAGGTTCACTGCATTACCCAGCATTCCATGTCCAGGAACATTATAAAGGCATACCGCGGCACAGAGCCCAGACCTGAATCAGGCATTTATTTTGAGGAGAGCGGCCCGGTTTCGTTTGCGCTTCAGTGTCGCCACTGCGATGACCCGCCGTGTCTTTATTCCTGTCTTACAGGCGCACTATACCGCGACAGAAAAAGCGGACAGGTCCTGTACAACAAAGATAAATGCGTTGGCTGCTGGATGTGTATTATGTCGTGTCCTCTGGGAGCCATTAAACCCGATTTTAAGAACCAGAGGGCGGGTTCGAAATGCGACCTGTGCCTGGAAGCGGAGTTTCCGGCATGTGTGGCGAATTGTCCGAACGAAGCGATAATTTTGCTGGATGAAAACGGGCAAAGGATGCTGAAAAATGACGATTGAATATTTAATCATAGGAAATTCAACTGCCGGAATAAACGCCGCAGAGGCGATCCGGGAGACGAATAACACCGGGAAAGTGACAATTATTTCCGATGAAAGAATCGTAAATTACTCCAGGCCGCTTATTTCACATTACCTGGGAGGCAAAATCACCGAGGAAAAAATGATTTTCCGCGACAGGGAATTTTACAGCGACAACCGGATTGAATTGCAGACAGGCAGGAAAGCGGTGTCGATCAATCCGGGTAGGAAAACCATTGTCCTGTCGGACAATACAAAAATAAAATTCGATAAATTGCTCATTGCGACAGGCGGAGAACCGATTGTTCCTCCCATTGAAGGCAAAATATCAATGCCCGGCATTTTTACGTTTACAAAATACGATGATGCAAGACAGATGCTGGATTATATGAAAAAAAATAAAGTGAAGCAAGCGGTTGTTCTGGGTGCAGGTCTGATCGGCCTTAAATGCACGGAAGGGCTTCTGGCACAGGGGATTACAGTCAGTATCGTGGAACTGGCCGACAGGGTTTTAGCCAATACTTTCGACAGAGCAGCGTCGGAGATTCTTGAGAAAGAACTCATGCGGAACGGGTGCAGGGTTTTAAAAAACGATACCATTGTGCGCGTTGAAAAATCAGCCGGAAAGTTCGCAGGGGCTGTCCTGAAAACCGGCAGAAAACTGAAAGCAGATATGCTGGTTATCGCAATCGGTGTTGTGCCGAGGATCGGTCTGGCGAAAGGGACGCAGATAAAAACATCCCGCGGCATAATCGTCAATGACCGGATGCAGACCAGTGTCAGGGACATTTATGCGGCAGGAGATGTTGCACAGGCGGCAGATTTTTTATCCGGGGGAAAAAGTGTAACAGCGATCTGGCCTGTGGCTGCCAGACAGGGAAGAGTGGCAGGATACAACATGGCAGGAAAATCAACGGAATATAGCGGGTCCTTTGCGATGAATTCCGTGGAGCTTGCGGGGATTCCGACGATTTCCTTCGGGCTGACGAATCCTCCGGAAAGTCCGGAATATGAGGTCCTGGTCCGGACCGAACCGGAAAACAGGTTTTACAGGAAAATCGTCCTTAAAAATAACAGGATTGTCGGGTTCATTACGCTCGGCAGAATTGAGCGGGCAGGTATCTTTCTGGGGTTGATCAGGGAACGTCTGAATGTTTCATCGTATAAAAACAGTCTGCTGTCCGACAGTTTCGGGTTTTTACTTTTACCGTCTGAATACAGGAAACATCTGGTTACCGGCAACGGGATTGAGGTCTGAATATGAATGCGCATCAAAACAGTATCAGCGCTGCGGGAAAAACTTTCAGCGTGCTTAATGGTGAAATTCGGGGGATGCTGTCAGCCGGTCACAAAAAAATAATTGTGAATGACATGTGCGGACAGCGCTATCTGGCAGACGGTCTGCGCGGAGAAAACATCAGTCTGGTTATCAACGGCACACCGGGCAACGACCTTGCCGCTTTTCTGGACGGTCCTGAAGTTGTGGTTTTTGGCAATGCCCAGGAAGGAATCGGCAACACCATGAATGCAGGGCAGGTCATTATCCATGGAAATGCAGGCGACATTGCCGGACATTCCATGCGCGGCGGCAGGATATTTATCAAAGGAAACGCGGGTTACAGAGTCGGCATACACATGAAAGCATATAAAAACCTTTTCCCTGTGGTTATCATCGGCGGCTGTGCAGGCGCTTTTCTGGGAGAGTACATGGCAGGCGGATTGCTTATCGTTCTGGGTCTGTCCGGTAAGGATTCTGGACGGCCGAAACCCGCATTTCTGCAGGAGCATATTGACGACACAAGGATTATAGGGGATTTCGCAGGCACCGGCATGCACGGCGGGCAGATTTTTATCAGGGGTGAAATTGCCGGATGCTATCTTGGCAGAGAAGTTAAAACAGGAAGCCCGTCGTCAGATGATATAAAACTCCTGACGCGGCATCTGAATGATTTCTGCGGATATTTTGAGCTTGACATCAACGAAATATTGAAAATCCCGTTTGTAAAATTATATCCATACAGCCACCGTCCATACGGACGGCTTTATGCTTACTGATGCGGGAGGGAGCAATGAAGAAAAAAGGACTGTGCAGCCGCTGTATGAATAACAATAGTTGTAATTTTAACCGGAAACTTCCTGTCCGGCAGTGTGATGAGTTTACCGGTAAAAGGAATACGACAAAAGAATCATCCGGCGCAAAGAAAAAGGAAGAACAGTGTGTAGGTGAACCCGCCCCTCTTGAATAGGTAAGTTCAGTGCCTGTTGCTGTTTTCGACTCCATTATTTTGCAAGCACTCTTTCATCACCAGACTTTTGTCTGGTGATGAAAGAGTGCAAAATACAAAACAAATTCCTCTCAAAAGAGGATTCCAAAGGAGGTTACTCCTTTGGTCTAAAGGCTGCAAAGCAGACTTTAGAGTTTTTAAGAAGCCGCCGACTTGTGTCGGCGGAGTGTCACTGAACTTTCCATAGTGACGAATTCAATATTCCTGTCGATAGCGTATGCTCTTGGGGCCATAATATTTTTTTATTTTCTCCTGCGGATAGTAAAAAGATTCTTTACCATACCTGCACCTGCATGGTTTGGACCATTCCTTGATACCGGGTTGCGGAAAATTTTCCAGGACCCTGAAAAAACATTGAGATTGAACGGCATCCAGCCTGGAATGCAGGTTCTTGAAATAGGCTGCGGAAGCGGAGCTTTTACCGTTCCTGCATCACGGATTCTCGGGAACGGTTTTATCTGCGGGCTTGATATTCAGGAGAAAATGTTAAAACAGGTTGAAAAAAAGATGACAAAAAAGGGCATCAGGAATATAAAAATTGTGCATGGAGATGCGTGTAAACTTCCTTTTGAAGATAATTTTTTTGATATGGTTTTCATGGTGACTGTTCTGCCTGAAATAAAGGATAAGGCGACAGCGCTTTCAGAAGCGAGGCGCGTGCTTAAGCCGTCCGGAATTTTTTCTGTATCAGAGATGATTTTCGACCCTGATTATCTGTGTTTTTCAACTATAAAGACATTGTGCACAGATGCAGGTTTTGAATTTACAGAAAAGCACGGCAATTTTTTAAGTTACACGGCAAATTTTGTGAAGGGGATAGGTCGTAAAGAGGGACAGGACACGGTTAAAAAACGAGAAAACCTTGAAAAAGAGACAGAATGAACCTATAATAAGAAAAACGGAGATGAGAGATGAATTCTGAAGCGCTTTACCGACTGAGTTATGGCTTGTACATAGTCTGTTCCGGCATGGATGGAAAGTTCAACGGCCAGATAGCCAATACTGTTTTCCAGGTCTCATCAGAACCACCCGCTGTTTCTGTTTCAATCAATAAGAAGAACCTTACCCATGAGTATCTGACTGCGAGCAGGCGTTTCACTGTTTCTGTGCTGGAATTTGATACCCAGATGAAATTCATAGGGCAATTCGGTTTCAAATCTGGAAGGGAAATCGATAAATTCCAGGGTGTTAATCATAAACCGGGCAGGAACGGGATACCTGTTGTCCTTGATAATTCCATAGCATATTTTGAAGCTGAAGTTTACGGGATGCTTGATGCCGGCAGTCATACGGTTTTTATAGGGAAAGTGACAGATGCAGATGTTCTGAAACAGGGGAAACCGCTGACATATGCCGATTACCATGAAATTAAAAAAGGATTGACTCCCAGGAATGCCGCCACGTATCTGAAAAGCGATGCAAAGGAGAATGAAATGGAAAAATACAGATGCCGGGTCTGCGGTTATGTTTACGACCCTGCAAAAGGCGATTCGGATTCAAACATAAAACCAGGGACTGCATTTAAGGATCTGCCCGACAACTGGGTGTGTCCTGTCTGCGGCGCAGGCAAGGATGAATTTGAAAAGATATAAGGGCGCTTCCTGCCGGCAATACTGAGTTTGACTTCACGGAGGGCAATTCCTGTTTTTCTTGTTGCAGACTTGTGGTCCTGGCCTGTTGACTCATTGAAGAATGTTACCGAAGAATGCCAGGGTAAGATTCACGATGTCCGGAATTAACATTGAAGATTAGATGTAGTTTTCTTTCCATGGCTTTACGTAATTTGAAGGGATTT
>Ga0172363_10000567_pt1 | contig 28332 bp, 41 predicted proteins | sample LakKivs2_kivu2a2_FD_114541 | JGI IMG/M metagenome (GOLD analysis project Ga0172363, IMG submission 114541) | Sediment microbial communities from Lake Kivu, Rwanda - Sediment s2_kivu2a2 | ecosystem: Environmental > Aquatic > Freshwater > Lake > Sediment | place: Rwanda: Western Province, Lake... | reverse complement strand
TGCGGGAATGCGTTCAGCTGCTCAACAAGCTATTGGTCAAGCATATTCGGGACGGGCACAACAAACCGCCGGTATGTGGTCTGGAATTGGTACTGGGATTGGCCGAGTCGCCGGGGCTTATGCAGCGCATAGCGCAAAACCGTCTCAAAAAAACCCGCTTGATAGCTGGCATCAAAGTCAAGATAGACCTGAGCGATATTACACTCCAGAAGAACTAGAACAAGAACGTCGAGCGATGCAATTTGACGGAGAAGACTAATATTTATGCCTACTTTAGCTGAACTAACTGGTTAATTTTTTATGAACGAGTATGATTTTGACTCAGAAGAATCAATAGATCTTTCTCCAGAAGAGCAAGAAGTTGCTGCTGCTATGGGTCTTGGTGTTAGCACTAAGCGACTCAGTAAGAAAGCATACGCTGAGTTTAAGAAAAAAGCAGAGGACATTGTAGCGCAATCGAGTGTTCCATCTAAAACGGCTCGTGAAGCAGCTAAGGGTATTGTAAAAGGTAGTGGGCAAAAATCTGCAGAAGTATCCGCTCGTGCATTTGAAAAGGCTCTTGAAAAAGGGCCGATTAGGGTTCCGTCTGGACCAGTGATTTCCGATGTTCCTCAAATTAGTGGAAGAATGGGCGCTGCTATGGAAAAAGCAGCTGCTGCAGCAAAAGGAGCACCTTGGTCCCCAGCCGAGGGGGTTATTAACCTTTCCGGTCCTTCTTCCGGTAATCAAAGTTCTATTATGGATATTTTATCAAAAGGAGGAGACTCGGTTGTATCCGCTCTTAAAAAAATTGGGGTTTCCCCTTCCGCTCTTCAAAGCGCCGGAAAACTAGTTTCTAAAGCTGGAAAAATCGCTGGAAAAATCGGAGGTCCGGTAGCGACTGTTTCCTCCGTGCTTAATTCTCCTAATGTTGGAGAAGGAAGCGACGAGCCCTTGTACCCGGAGTCTTTTTCTGAGCGATATTACACTCCAGAAGAACTAGAACAAGAAATTCAAGCGATGCAAAAAGAACGTAAATCTTCTGATCAACAGCTAAAAAGAATTTTACCCGATTCTACCGTTCCTAGTCTTTCGAGCGAGGCAAAAAGCACAAAATCTCCCTTAGCCGGTCAAAGGTCTACTCCAATGTACGATGTTAATACAGAAGGGTCGCTTGTAAAAGCAGCTTTGTCGCAGCCTCCATCTTTTGATTACCAACAAGCTTTAGAAAAAAGAAGGGCCGATCGACAAAATTATGTAAATTTTCTTGAAAATTCGTATCTTGTTGACGTTGAAAAAGAAAGACTTCTTTCCGCGTATGATTCTAGGTCTTCTGTAGAAGACCTTGCTCTTAAAGACGTTGCTTCTTTAAACGAAAAAAAAGACGATCTTAATAAAAAAATCTTGGAAACAGAAAACGCTCTTGCTAACACAACCAATCCTTTTGCTTCTGATCGTTTAAATAAACAACTTGCTCTTTACAGAAGTCAGTTTGATGCAATGGGTTCAAAACAAAATGTTGAATCTAGTAGACCTTTAGCCTCATCACCAAATTTGAACGCCGATGCTGTTTTATCTGAATTAGAGCAATCAAATCAAGCGCAACCAACCGCTTCTTCTCCATCTTTACCCGCTCCTGAATTAAAAGGGGTTCCTTTTGGAAGAACCACAACTGGTGGCGATCAACCCACTTTAGCTGACGTTGTTAAACGTGATCGTGAAGAAGATCTTACCAAGATTATTGGGGAACAATCGGCTCGTGAAGTTAGTCAATACGAAGATTTAATGCGTCGTTTTGCTGAAGCACAGGAGCACGAAAAAAATATTCGTATGTTGTCCGGGCTTGCTCAAGGAGCTGAAATGATTGGTTCGTCAATTGCCATGACAAAAGCTCCTGACACAAAGTTTTGGGAATCTTTAGCCGAACAAGCTGGTCTTGAACAAAAACAAATAAAGGACAAACGTGAGCTTGATTTAGACGAACAAACTCGCGATCCAAACAGTCCCATTTCAAAAGAATATCAGGCTTTAGCTAAAGCTTTAATGAATATAAACATTGCCGGAAATGAATCGGCGTTTAGTTTGATTAAAGCAATGCCGTGGTTACAACAATATAAATCTCAAGAAGAAAATCGCAAAGCCCGCGTACAACAAGCCCAAATTCAACGAGAAATGATTGCCGCAAACAAAGAAATCTCAATGGATAATAAAACTAATGAAGGGTTTGTTGATTTGTCTAAAAAACTTACTTCTGGTATTGCGTCGGCAAGAAGCGTTTTTGGTCGTTCTGCAAATATTATTAGGTCCGCCGGAGCAATCGAAGTGCTTGCTTCCAAATGGAAACCAGACGAGTTAACTAACACGGAAATTCAAGAAATAGCAAAATCCTTAGATGCCATGTTAACTCAGGGATCGCCAACAATTACTGGTACTCAAAAATTAGTGCCTGAGTCTTTAATCGGTGACGTAAAAAAAATTCAACAATACATTTCAAATATTCCAACAGGAAGTCAGCAAGGGGCGTTTGTTAAGCGACTTCTTGACACAGTTAAGCGTGAAAAAGAATACGCTCAGGGACAAGTGCTTAAAACTCAAAAAGAGCTTCTTTCCGGATACGAGCATTTAAAACAACGTGACCCAGAACGATACAGAAGAACACTGGACGTTTTTCAAATTCCCACAGAGGAAACAATTTCACAATCCGAATCTAAAAAGGAAATTTCGGAAAAAAGAATTCAAGCCGCTGCAAAACAAGCCGGAATGACTTACGAACAAATGGAAAAGTATTTAAAAGATACAGGACAAATTAAATAATTATGGAAGATCATGGGTTTCGTCTTCCTACTGAGGAAGAAAAGCAAAAGTATTTAGCTGAAGATACTACTGAATTTCGTCTTCCTACTGAAGAAGAAAAAGCTAAATATACTCTTGGTTCTGTCCCTGAGTCAGAACCGTCTTTAATTAAAGACTTAGCTCGCCTTGGCATTCAGGGCGCAAGTATGAGTTTCTCGGACGAAGTTTTGGCGGGATTGCAAGCCGCAGCCGACGTTGCTGGCACTGAAAAAACGCTAAAGGATCTCCCTGCTCTTTACGAACAGTACAAACAAATTGAGCGCCGTAAGATCGAAGAAGCAAGAGAAAGAAGTCCAATTTTAGGCACCGCTGCTGAAATTGGTGGCGCTATTATTCCGTCGCTATTTACAGGCGGAACAAGTCTTGCCGTTAAAGGTGCCGCTCGTTTTTTACCAGCACTAGCCGAGTCAACAAGCGCGGCTGCCGCAATTGGTCGTGGTGCTTTGACAGGAGCGCAGTATGGTGGGTTGGCTGCAGCGGGCGCGATGGAATCTCCTATTTTATCTGAAGAAGGTGGAAAAGAAATTTTAAAAGGGGCGGCTTTAGGTGGGACATTGGGAGGCGTAACCACCGGAGGAGTAGAGGCGGCAAAAGCTGCATATAAAGCTCTTTCTCCTGAATATCGAACCGTTAAGTTGGCTGGACGCGCTTTTCAAGAAGCAGCAGAAGGTAGACCGTCTCCAACAAGTACTGCGGGCGAGACTCTTCTTCAAAAAGAAGAACAACTCGTTGCTAAAAAAACCGTCGATCCTTTTCTTTCAAAAAAAGGCGAAATTGAAGGAGTTAAAACTGCCTCTGGGGTGCGGGAACTGCAGGGGCAAAATATCGGTCGTGTTACAAAAGAGGCCGCTGAAAAGGGGCTTAAAATTGGACACCTTCCCGAAACACAAAATAGCATAAAAAAGTTGGTTGCTGGTTTTGAAAAAGGTGTTTTTGATCTTAATGATAAAGAGACTGATTTGCTTTCTCGGTTTATAGAAGAATTTAACAAAAACAAAGGATTAATTAATCCGGATTTAGCAAACGAAGTAAGAAGAATATTGCCTGATATTCAAACGAGACTGTCTGATAAATTACCAATAAAACAATTAGAACCAATTAGTAAATTAAAAGGGCTTTTATTAAAAGAACTTGAGGATCCAAAAAATGTTCCCGGTTTTAAAGAAGCAAACCGTGCTTACAGAAAATCAATGGAAATTTTTGATACTTTGCTAGAAAAAAAGGCTTCGGATGTTTCAGAAATTCAAAAAGACTCTATTGAAGTTGTTCGAGATTTAATAAAAAAGACTGAGATTCTTGGAGAAACGGGGGTCAGAGCCAGAGAAAAACTTGCTTTAATAAAAGAAAACGCTAAACGAGCTTTTAATCTTGATCCGGAAACATATAAAAAAGTCGGAATTAATTCAATAGATGAATTTTTTGCACAACTTGAAAAACAAGCCGAACTTTCTTCTATTAGACAAGGTATAGGGGGCGTAGATAGAGCGCCCGGTGCGCTTGGAAAATTTACTCAACTTTTAAACGTTGCACATCCTTATCAGCTTGCTCGATATGCAGGTAGTGGTGTTAAAAAAGCAACCGATCTTGCTGCTTTAGCATATAAATTACCTGACGCTGGCGTGATGAAATTTGCTGACGCTCTTTCAAATCAAGGTATTTCTGATAGTTTAGTTCAAGGACTTCGCAACGCTGTTGCAAGTGGAAACGTTCGAGCAAAAAATGCCGCTTTATTTTCTCTTTTACAGAAAAAAGAAGTTCGAGCCGTGTTAGGCGAAGAAAATATTATTGAACAAGAAGAGGCTCTTCCTTAGTATGAAATCTTGTTTATCTAACCTTGCCATTTCAGCAATGGCAGCGCTTGCTCCTATTAAGCCGATAATGATTACCGTTGGTATCCTTATTGTGTCCGATTTAATCACTGGCGTTTGGGCAGCTCGTAAGCGCGGAGAACCTATTACCAGTGCGGCATTAGGACGTACAATTAGTAAAATGGTGGTATATCAAACAGCCGTCATCACTGGATTTCTTTTGCAACGCTATCTACTTGGCGATGCGCTTCCGGTTGTTAATGTGATTGGCGGCGTAATCGGAATGGTGGAGTTTAAGTCGTTTATTGAAAACGCTAACTGCATCGTTGACGGTGATGTGTTTAAAGAGATTCTAAAAAAGCTCGGCTCTAAGAACGACGGCGATTTAAAATAGTTATTTGATCTATTTTTTCAAGTAAGTGATCTTCATAACTTTCGTTTTCAATCACTTTCTTTGGCACTTCGTCTATACTAACAAACTTACCGGACGCTTTATATTTCGTCCAAACACAACGATTTCTCGCGTTGTTTCTGTCGTAACAATCTTTCTTTAGCTTATCAGTTTTATGTAGATTCTTGGATTTTCTTTTAGAATCTAAATCTGCGTTAACGTATTCTTTGGTGAATTTATTTAACCAGGCTTTTTCTTTGTCGTTTAATTGATCAAGATAGTCGTAATCCGATATAAGTTCGTATCTTGTTTTTAAATTTACAGTAGGGTCAAGGGCGGAGTATTTTACTTTCGCCCTTTTTGTTTTCTTTTCCATGCGTCCCGCAGATTCTGTATAGAAGATTGTTCAAATGTGTTTGTAATTTTCACCATAAGATCCTCCTTGGTTTGTCTCGTTTCAAATACCATCTTTAAAAAGCTATAAAATCCAGCTATATTTAAAACTTTTTTACGTTTGGTGTTAAAAGTCCACTTGTCGTAAAAGTGATGTATTATATGCGCCTCAACCCATTCGTTTCCGGGTTGAACATTACAGGCATTCATAAATGCCTTGAAATGCTCCCAATTTGATTTCTTGCGTGTTGGAGGAGGCTTTGTTTTTTTAATCACAGACACAAGGTCTGCAATTAACTCCGAAGGATCTTTATTAATTAAATAATATCGAGTTTCTTTTTTAATGTAAAGAGATAAATTAGTATTAAACTGAATTTGGTTAACTTTCTTTTTTGACCAAATTTTGTACAGTTTGTATAATGCCTGGGCCGCCATTGGGTTATTCCCAGACGAAATCTTATAATGGCTTAAAAAAGCAGTAACGTCAGACGCTAGTATATCAGCATCTGACGTTAGCTCTTCAGATTCGTTTATAGCCGCTTCAATTAAAGCGTCTAGGGATAAGTCATTGGGTAGCTTTTTTCGCTCCATATAGGGCAAATCCGGTGGCTATAACGCCAAGTCCAAACCACATGATCTTCTGTAAATCGTTGCTTCTACGACTTTCAACCAATGCCACGGCAAGTTTATCGTTTTGATCTAAAAGTGTATTATATTTAGAATCGCTTAATTGTATTGTTTGTTTATACAATTGTACACTTTTTGTATACGATTCGTTCATTGCTCTTAGCGTATCGATTTCAATTAAATCGCTTCTTACCCTTTCGGCCTGTTTTAGTGGTAATAAAACGCCGTCATAAGGAGCAATATCGTTTTTTAAAATGAACCTAGCTTCGAGGTGTTGTTCAGCAAAAGCGGGTGTAACAAGACTAAGGCTTACGCTTATTGAAAAAATCTGCAATATCTTCTGGCGAAAGAGCTTCATTTGTTTTTTCCGTCATTTCTTTTTTTTGTTCGTTTCTTTTGCTTTCTTCAGAATCAATCGATATATTTAATTTAGCAACTTCCTTTTCAATATCCAAAAGCTTTTCTTTGGTTTCAAGATTTTCTTCGCGAGCTTTTGACGACGTGTCTTTTTTTAAAAGAAACGCCACCAATAGCCCACCAAGAATCGCGTATAACAGCTCGGATTTCATTAACGCTTAATCCTTACCAATCCATCAACCAAACCCTTTTCGAGCGAATCTTCAGCATCAATCCAGAAATTGTTGGATTCAAGTCGCACAAGTTCATCATAAGACATCTTCGAGCGGTTAGCAATGTAATGATTTGATTTATCAATCTTTCGCTTAATCATGGAAAGAACGCTTAACATCTCGCTAACTCTACCGCCCACCATTCCAGCGGCGTCGTGAAACATTAATACAGAACGATCAGTTGCAAGACGCTTAGTTCCGTATTGATGAATAATGGCAGCCATTGATGCACACATTCCAACACACACTGTATAAATTTCACTGTTAACAGATTCCATTGCGCTTACAATTTTTTCTCCACTAAACACGCTTCCACCTGGAGAATCAATTAAAAGCACGATTGGTTCTTTATCATCTCCCAGTTCAAGAATTTGGTCAGCAAACCGCTCGGATTTATCAGTAATAATTTCTTGAATAAGAATTGTTCTATTTTTATTAAGAGTCAAAGTTTTAATTTCTTTTGTCTTAGATTCAATAGGCTTAAAACTTTCTTGAGAAGAAGCAGGAACCGCCGGAGTGACCACGGTTTTAGAATCGTTGCTTAGTTCGTTCTTAGAAGAAAAAAGCAAAGGAAGCCCTGAAGCCAATACACCTATTGCAACTCCGGTTAAAATACTTTTTGTAAGAGATAAAGACTGTGCTTTATTTTTCATTTTTCTTTCTTTCTTTATGAAAATGTTTTCGCATTTCGTCTTCTAAATCGGTTTTAATGTCGTGGCAGTCAGAACACAAAACTTGAAATCCTTCTTTTTCTGGGAACATTCGGTTAATGTAATCATCCCAAGTTGTAAAGCCTAGCTTTGGATCGACTACGGGTTTTATGTGATCTAATACAATCTCGTTGTTTTTATAAATATCTTTGCACATGGCACATTCATATGCGTTTCTTTCTTTACGTCCTTCTTTAAGTGCTTCCGATCTAGGAGGCCAACGGTATGTTGCCCGTCTTAGAATAGAAATCAAGAATCTTTTTAAGTTAACCCTTTTTGGTTTTTGATCGCCAGTCGCAGACGGAGCATCGTTCGAAGACACGTCCGAGGAGATCGACTTCTGTAATTTCCCCTCGCTCGCAGTTAGGGCAGGTTCTTTTGGTTCCTTCCTTTTCTTGTTCGGGTTCTGCTGGTTCATTTATTACATCTTTGTAGTGGCGGTCAACTTTTTTAAGTCTTTTCATCAAACTTCGGTTGATGCTTTTTAATTCTCTTACTTGTTGTTCTAGTCGATCAATTTCACTGTCGCTTTTTTTCTTCGCCATTTTATCGCCCGCTACTGCCAAATCCATTTGTTCCACGATCACTTGGGTCCAACGTTTGAACCTCAAGCAATCGAATTGGAACAACAGATTGAACAATTAGCTGGGCGATTCTTTGTCCTTTTTTAATCTGATATCCTTGGCCGCGATGATTAAAATCGTTTTTATTGTTTAAATTGTGTAATACTACTTTGATTTCTCCGTTGTAGCCAGAGTCAACAACCCCAGCTCCGGTTCTAATTCCCATAGAAGCAAGGCTGCTTCTGTCTTCAATCTTTCCGTAAAATCCACGGGGAATACCAACCGCAACGTCTGTTTTAATAATAGCGGTTTCGCCGGTTTTAATAAAAAGATCTTCGCTCGCATACAAGTCAAGACCGGCGTCTCCAAAGTGAGCAGACGTAGGAAGAGTAGCTGAGTCAGAAAGACGTTTAATTTCAACAAGCAAAGCGCCAGCACGATCAATCATTGACATAAGACCTCCAATACATATTAACAAACGTTCTTGATTTTGTACAGGTTTTTTATTTTACGGGTTTACGAAGAAGCGATTGTCGTTTTTCTTTTGAAAATTCATTCTGTCCAGAGCGTAGTTCAGCTCCGCATTTAATACACTTATGTCGTTGGTATTTTCCAACGCTTGTATAGCAGTAACCGTTTCTTTTAAATTCTTTGGACCCGCAAGAACAAATATCTACGGGTTCATCTGAATACAAAGCAAAGTTAATACTGCTGTCCCACGGAATTAATTTTGTATACAGTTCTTCTAACGAAAGAACGTCTGCTTTATTATATCGTTCCATTTCGTCCCAAGCTGCTTTATTTCCAGCAAGACATGCTTTCCATAATTCAAAACCCTGAAACTTCTTAGTCTTTAGTTTCTTATGCTTAGTACAAAGTTTTGAAGTCAAGTATTCTAGTTTATTAGAAGTAAACGCAAAATGTCTGGATGCGACTTGCTTTGTGTCGATATGTTTAAACGAACTAGGTGGTTTCATGCCGTTTAAAATAAACCTAGCAAAAAGTTTCTTTTGGTCAAACGCTTTACCGTTTTGTGTAACAATAATATCAGCTTCGTTTAATAGTTTCCAAATTCCTTCAAGAAGCTTTTTGTCATCTTCGATTGACTTAGAAGTTCTTTGGTCTTGATACATTATCTTTTTATCACCAAACCATTTTGCTGACCAAGAAAGAACGTGCCAATCTGACTTGATTTGATTTAGCCCAATGTTTTGATCCCACAATCCCCAGACGTGACCTAATATGGGAGCAGTCTCAATATCAAGAATAAGAATCTTCGGTTTATTCTTCATTTTTTTGCTTTCTTAAAAACATTGTCTGATTTTAACACGTAGTAAATTGCCTTTTCAAGTGCTCTCACCTGCGTTTCAGTTAGGTTAACTTCGTATTCATCGCTTATTGCGTGCAACAATTCATGCAAATAGGTGTGTACTTTTTCCTTATGAGGCTGGTCGTCTTTTAGTGCAATCTGTTTAACATCAAATCGTGTTTCACCTAGAACGTCTTTATCAACAAAAGTATCCACATAGCAAATCTCATAAAAAGATTTACGCGAAACTTGTACGCGATGTGGTATTCTTTTTGTTAAAGCCTTCCAGTTAATCACTTGAAAACTCGCCCTTTGTTTCCACAATTCTTTTATACTTGTTGTAATGTATTTCTAATATAGTTTTGTTTGTTTGTAAAGAAGACATTATCACCGAGACCGGTGAATACTTTGAATAGTGATGTAACGCGCTAATCGCCAAATCAATGATTCTAATAATTTGTTTTAAATCTTTTTCTAAAACTTTTGCTTGCTTGTAGTTTTTAAGGCTATGGGTTTTAGTCATCTAAAAGCCCCACCGATTTCTTTTTGGTGAAAGCCTTTTTATATAGCTCAATTTCTTTTAACATTTCGTCTATTACAACATGCAGTGGTCTGTCGTAAATTTCTGACCTGATGACTGCTTCCTTAATGTGTGCCGGAGAAAATTCCTGCGTTTTTTTATCCGATATTAAAACTTGAGCTTCTTCTGAAGCAGTGTCCTGTGTAAAGAAAAGAAGCAGTTTTTTTCTATGTTCTCCGCTTGGGTATGCAACTTCAATCTTATCGTCAAATCTTCCTGGGCGATTTGTTAAATTGCCAAGAAAGATTTCTGGAAAATTAGTGGTGGCAATAATAAGAGTTGGAATTTTAAATGTCTTTTCTTGATTGTCTAGTAGGCTTAGAAGGCTGCTGTCAGAGCGCATCTTCACTTGATCGATTTCAACTCCACCGATATCTTCAACAATTAAGATAAGTTTATTTACATCTTTATAAGCAAGTCTTTTGATAAAAGTTTTTACTTCAAAAGATTCTACTTTATCAGTTGGATAAACTATCACCATAGTTTTTCCTTCTGAGTTGTATTTGTTTGCGATTTTAATTAGAGCAGTGGATTTGCCTGATCCGGGAGGCCCATACAATAATACGTTTCGCTTAGGAACTTCTATCCCGTGTTTCTTGTACACGTCAAGTCTGCTGAAAAAGCAATTGATTCGATCTTCAATATCTTTTGTGTAAACAAATTCTTGTAAGATAGAATCTTGTACGAATGAGGTGGGCTTTAAATCCAATCCACCTGGGACTGGTACAAGCGTGTGAATGCCTGGTTTGGCTTCAATCTCGTCAGTGTTCTCGCTCTCTTTGTATTCTAGTTGCAAGAACTTATTTTGTGGCGTGACGGCGCTGTAATCGGATTCAGGAATAACATCCCCGACTTTAAGCTCATTTAAATCTGTTATTTTTTTTACAATAAAATGAGACATTATAATCTTTCTTGTGAGTTCACGCAATCTCTTCCAACAAGTGCCTTTTTGTCTTTAGATGATACTTGGGAAATGATGACATGTCAATTACGGTAGAAAACACCTGTAGGGTTTTCCAGATCTTTTCAATAAGTTTATACTGATCGTAATCTCCGTCAAAGTTTTCTACAACAGACAAAGAGCCATCAGATTTAAAATAAAAGTAACGCCTGTCTCCCGGTTGAAACTCTTGACCTTCTAATGCGTCTGCCACCTTCTGTTCGTTTGTTCTCTCCGGATTTAATACAGCTTCGGTGATTGACTTGCGGGATGCCCAGCGTTTAATGTCTTTAACGCTGAGTGCTTCTTTTACATACTTATGATAAAGCGAAGTTAGATCGTTTTCTTTACCATCAAGAATGTACTGAATGGTTTCCCCAATAAGTTCTTTAAGGGCGCGTTCTTTGGTGGACGCCTTAATTGCGCTTCCTTTGATTTTGATTTTCTTTCCATCCCACAGAACATAGTTTTTCGCTTTCAAAACAACAACGGTGTTGTAATAACCATCGTCTTCAAATCTAATCTTATCGGGATACAGGGAATTCAAATCGTTTAAAAGAACATCGCGTTCTTCATTTGTGAAGGGTTCATTGTTAAAGCGACAATAACTAATAGAGTCAGTGTCGCAGTTTACAAGTGTAAAGCCTTTTAGTTTAGACCACTCAATTGCTTTGGTAAGAATTTCTCGTCCTGTTTTGGTGATGAACGCGGCGTTCTGTGGGCTGTTAAAAGCCAACCCCGGAGCGCCCATGAATCCATATGCCGAGTTAATTAAAATTTTAAAAGCTCCCTGCAACGCGTCATACTTTGCGTTTCCTGTTTCCTTTAGTTGTCTTTTGTATTTTAGTCTTGTTTCAGTAAAGCTCTTCACCATGTTCAAGAAGTTTGCTTTTGGATCTTTCGCTTTATCGTAAACTTCATATTGAAGAATGATGGAGGGATACAGAGAAGACACGTCAACCTTGTGTACGTTTCTGTAGATGCCTGGGTTCCCTTCGGAGATTGCTCCTTCGAATTCTGTTTGTGCAGAAGTTTTAGGAATCGAATGTCCTTCTTGAAGATAACTTCTTACCATCAAACTATTCAACTGACTTCCACTTGCCGATTCAATCACGCTTTGAAACGACTTGGGAATGGATTGAGTCATGTAAAAAAATGGAGCAGCCATTAAATCGAATAGAGCAAGAGCATCGTCTGCGTCATCAACGCAATAACGTTTAATCTTTTCCCATTCTTCGTGCTTCTTGTAATTGTGTCGAATTAAAGACGCGTCATAAAATTCACGGTTCTTCTTTTCAAGTCCTTCTTCTTTGATGATCGCTTTTAGGCCATAGCTTGAATACTTTCGAGAAGCAACGTCGTGCTTAATGGAAAGAAATAGCGTATCAACAATTTCTCTTCCATAGATTTTGCAACGGTTATATTTAATAAACTGATTTGATTCTTTTCTAAATTGACTTTCATAATTATCGAATTGAGCAGTAGAATCGTCGCGACCTAAAACTAAGTCAACGGATTCGCGTTCGGCGATTCCTCGAAGGTAAGGAAGGTCGAATCCTAAAACGTTGTGACCTACAATGATCGACGGATCAAACGCTCGTACTTGAGCACAGAAGTCTTCAATCATTTCTCCCTGGGTAGAGTAGTCATCATAACAAATAAGACGCTTAGAAAGCGTTTTTATTTTGCTATTGCGATACGTGATGCTGATTAGAAGAACCTTGGCGTCTTCCTCTTTAGGGTCAAGCGAAGTTGTTTCAAGGTCGAAACTAAGTATAGAAACATCTTGAGCTGATAACCCCTTGAAGTAAGTCAATCCGTCTTTAACCATCATTGCTTCTTTGGGGTCAAAGATAGAATACACGTCGTCTTTCTTAAAGACGTTACGGTATTGAAGAAACTCTTCGCGAGTTTTAAATTGTCTTCCCCATTTGTAATGGAGATCGCCTTTTAATTTAACCCAGTCTTTTCTGAGTTGACGACTCGAAAGAATCCAATATTTATTGGGAATAAATTGACGGCTGATAAATCCGTTATCTTCAACAAAGACTTCAGTATATTCATCTTGAGGTTCAATTGAAACAATCTTTTCTAGGTTGTTTTTACCAAAAACTAGGCGATTGGTTTCCATTTAAACGATCTTTCAAAATAGAAGTTACAATTTTATTTACTAGCTCTTTATCTTCTAAATAAATAAAATCAATAAACGTTTGGGTGTCGTCGTATATCGTATACCCGTCGTCGTTTTTTTCAATCGTTATAATTATTTTATTTGATGTATTCAAACACATCCCGCATTTCCGCTGAATCAAACGCTTCCACTATTATGGCGTTTTTTTCAACTATGTCTTTGTCTTTCTTGTGAAGCCAATTAAATACCTGAGCAATTCTTTCATCAACCGTTCGTGATTCAAATTGTTTTGAACTCATGACAATGTGAATGAAAGGAGTAGAATTATGTGCATCATAAGTAATAGCCAAGAATGTTGGTCTAAACTTTGTGATTAAAAGAGATTCGATTTGATTTAATGTGTCTCTCAATTCATGTCCCTCTTTTTTACTTTTGACAATGCTGAAAACATTTCCTCAACTTCATTAGCTTTTTCTAAGATTTGTACAAACACAACATGACTGGAGCTGACCGCTTGTCTTATTTCGTCACCTTCTGATCCCATGTAAATGTAATCGTCATCAGCATCCATGATATACCCTTCGATGATCAAAGGCAACCCCGCTTCAGAACCTTCATCTGTTGCCATTTGAAACGAAGTAATGACTTGTACATATTCTCCGATGAACGAAAGAAAAAAAGAGCTTGGTTCAGATTTCTTTTTGCTTGTCATGTTAGCTCCATTCATCTCGGTTGTTAGAAGCGGCGGCTGCTTTCTCTTGTCGTTTTCTTTCTCTGAATTCTGCAAGAGAATCTAGTTCTTCTTCGGTGAGTTCTCTAATATCGCCACGAAGTCCATCCCACGAAAAGTCGCCACTCCATAGACTTCCGAATCTATTTTTAACAACAGCAAATGAAATGTATCGGTCGTCGGTCACGTGCTTAGGATTATACCCGTCTCTCCATAAAGTGAGAATACTGGAACAAGATTGTTCAATCAAGCTTGATCCCTTTACCCCTTTTAAACTCAAAAGAGGATCAGAGATATCAGGAGTAGAATGCTTCTGCGTTTGAAGAAGAAGCAATGTACAAACCTGTAAGTCGTTTGACAAGTCTTTTAGTTGATTTGCAAGGAACCCAGTGTTAGCGGTTTGATCGGCATATGGTCCAGCAAGACATTCAAGATAATCGATAACAAGTAACTTTACCTTTTTACCAAGCGTTTGTTCGTGTTCTTGTACGATGTTCCTGATGTCTGGAACCGTTACTCCTGATTTAAAATTAAACCCTACGTTTTTATATTCTTCTCGCAGTCTTTCAGAAATAGCTTGGGCTTCTCTAGGGTTTGTTTTAAATAGGTCTAGCACCTTTTTAAAATTATAACCCGTTATTTTCTGAACGAGTTTAGCGTAGACAATAGGCTTTCCCATATCCAAACTAAGAAAAACAGAGGGAATATCGGCAGAAGAAGTATTGCGTAGATAATTAATAGCCATGCTAGTTTTTCCGGCTCCTGGTTGTCCGAGAAGTCCGGCGAGTGTTGAGGTGCAGAGGGTGACGTTTTCGTCAAGATTTTTGATCCCGGTTTTGATGACGTTTTGTTCAAAGTTTTTTGCATAGTCATTAAACTCTACTGTAATGTCTTCAAGACGAATACAGGGAGCTTCTTCTTCATCCTTATCCTGACACTTGTGTTCTCCTAAAGATTCACAGTAGTCTTTTAACCAACCTGCTTTAGAGCAACTGTATTGGCCGCCTTCCCAGTTATCGGTGAACACCGACTGTTCAATGATGTTACTCCAAAGTTCTTCCTTGGGGAACTCGTCCTGTCCAGTGCGTTCAGATTGTTTCTTGAGAGAAGACTTACACATATAGTAAGTCGTCTGCTTATCATAACCAAGACCACGGCAAGTTGCCGCAATCACCATAAGAGCGTTATGTCTTTCGCCTTCGTTAAAGTTACCTTGAAGGAGTGACCACTTGCACGTCTTCCATTGAGACGGCTTCTTGGTTAAATCGATTTCGTAATTTGCTTTTTGCTTTTCGAGTTTTTTGGGTTGAACGGAATAAAAATCCATTACCGGCTCCGCAACAGTCCAATCAAACCCTTCGGTGATATTGTCCAAAGACGCGGCACGTTCTTTAATTTGGTCAATCGAAAGACTCTTCAATTGCTTAACCGTGATCGGTACTTTGTACAATCCGCTCTTTGGATGTTTTGTTCCTGGTACACGAAGAATCTGTGATGCATCGTAAACGGAAGTATCTACGGTTTTTAAGTCTGCAGCAATTTTATCAAGAGTAATCTGTCTAGCTTGATCAGGTGTAATCTTTCGATCAAGTTTGATGCTCAGCGTAAATCCTTTGTTACCGCTGAAGTAAACTTCAACGTCGGATTCTTTTACTTTAAATTTTCTAAGACGGTCGATTGCGGTGATAGCGTCTTTTCTAGTTTGTTCAAGATCTGACTTGCTATCAAAATCAAAAACAATAGTGTCAGTGTATACGTCAGTAATACCGCGAATCGAACCGGTTTTCTTAAATTGTTCGTAATGTTTTTCATTGTAATAATAAACACTGGAGTAGTAGTCTTTTTCTGAATCAATACTTAATTCAGGAAAGTCCTTGACGTTAATGAGTGTTCCTTTATCAATCAAACCCTTTGTTACTCGAACGTATTCGCTCATCATCGTTTGCTCCACTCTATGATTATAAAAAAGGGGCAGCACTCTTGTAAAGTACTGCCCCCTCAATTTGTCAGACTAGGGGATGGGAGGGGGACTGACAAATTAACTTTGTAACTGGCTGCGGAGGTAGGACTTGAACCTACGGTAGGCGCATTAACAGTGCGCTGCCTTACCAACTTGGCTACTCCGCAATCAAATTATTCTGTGGATTCTACCGCAACAATCTCGAATCGAACCCAATCTGGAATCTTTTCGATTCTTTCACGAATTTTTTCACCAAGTTCACTAGATAGCTTACCAGCTGTAACAGCATTTTGCAAGCTATCAAGTTGATATTTCTTGCTTTCAAGGCGAAGAATTTGTCCCTTGCGAAGAGACATATCATCACGAACCTTGATGTAATCGGGTTTACCCGCATCCTTACTCTTACAGACTGAACCTACTACTGAACGCTTTGCCTTAGCCATTTACTTGTTCCTTTACTTCTTCGTTTGTTGTTTCATTTTCTTCACTTTCGCGAAGTCTTGCTTGCTCTTGTTCCATAAAAGCATGTGTTAACATTACCCACTTTGCTTCAAGCAGTGCTTGTCCAAGAGCGAATCCTGTGCGTAACCTTTGTGAATCGTGTATAAACTCTTTGTCATTCAAAGGATATTGTACAAGAGCGTTCAAAAGTCTTCGAAGTTCTCCGGTTGGCATTTCTTTAAGATGCGCCTCAAACTTTGGAGCGTATAATCCAAACATGGTGGCGGCAGCTTCAAACGGGCTTTCTGAAGCTCCAAGAGGAAGACCGGCTGGGCTACGTGTAGTTGTTTCTTCTGATTGCGCTTGGTCACTCATTCCCAACCTCCTTCTCCGTCTGATGATTCAGACGAAACGACTGGGGCAGGAGCACTAGCCTTAGCCGTTGGTTTTCTAAAAGATGAACCCTTCTTTGCTGCAACACTTGCGGATTCGCTTGGAGCGGCAGTTGCTTCCGTTGCTTCGGTTGAAGCAGTTGCAACTGGAGTTTTAGCATTAGGCGGACGCTCAGCTTGAATAGTTACGCTAGCTCCCATTTCAGGAGACTCAAGATCAGCTTCGGCCATGTCTTCAGTTGGAATACTGAAGGTTTGGATAAGAGCATACTTGAGTGCAGCGGATAATGCTTTGTTGGTTGCCTTGTCGCCGGAGTCAAGTCCTTCAGCTGGCACTGGTCCAACAACAACATTGCTACCGTCTTCAGCGTAGAAAGTGTATTCCATCATTATAGAAACATGTTTGTCTACACCGGATTTACCGTTAGAGCGAACAACTTCTTTAATCTCCTGGTCGTGTCTCAATGCGCGAGGTGCCATAAAAACACCATTACGAGTGAGAGCGGGGTAAAGAGCATTAACGAATTGATCGATTCCACGGAATTTAAATCCTTGTGCTTGGTTCTTTTGATCCTTGCCGATTGCGCCAATTTCACGCATAACATCCGACATTTTCTTATAGATCAAAGGACGCGATTGTGCGTTAACCATTGTACCCGTGCCTCCGACGATAGTTACTGATTCAAGTTGAGCGGCGCTCATACAACAAGTCCCTCTTCAACAGCGAGAACTTTAAAGCGTTCTGCTGCTTCCATTTTAGAACTACCAACATCAAAAGACTTTGTGATCCGTGATGCACCGGTAGAAGAATCAAGTTCTAGTGCTACGACAAGATAATGGCCGTTGCTATCTTTTACAATACCAAGAGCATTACCGTCTACATTAAGAGAAGCTTCTTCAGTAGAAGCAGCTTCGAGTTCCGTGTTGTTAGATTTGCGTCCCATTTTATTTCCTTTCAAAAAAATAATAAAAAGCGTGTTCAGAGTCTAGCACATTCTTTTTAAACTTGTCAAACCCCACAGTTTCAATTGCGTCTTTCGTTCCCCAGTTAACGATTTCTAATCCACATCTGTTATATCCAACGATTAAACAAATGTGTCCCGAAACATTGGGGCCTCTACTAAATGCTAGAACAACCGCTCTCCCTTTGTCAAGGGCGGATTCAATCTTTTTGTATGTTGTGTTTACAGCAAAGTCAACAATCTTTGCTTTTGGGATTCGGCGTTTTGAAAGATAACCATGAAAAGCTGGGAGAAAAACTCCCTTGCTTTCTCTAACCTTTAGTTTCTTAAAGAGTTCTTCATGGCTTGTTTTATAGGGAATCTTCACTCCGCTAAACTTCATTAAATTAATAATAGCGGTTGGTCCACAATCATATTTATATCGTTGCTTGGTAAATCGATACTTTGCGTATTTCATTCGTAACTCCTTTTTCATCGAGCAAAGCGTTGATATACAATCTTTCCGGTTTTAATTGCGGTTGCAAAAGAAGTGGCGTTGGAATATTCCCAAGCCGTGACGGTTTTGCCGTAATTAGATACGCGTTGTTTTGTGTTGTCTTTATTTAAAGCACCCACCACAATCATATTTTTTGTGGCATATGATGCTGGGTATCTTGGATTAGTTTCTAAATTAACGTTATCGTTTCCAGCGGCAACGACAAAAGTAATTTGTGGATTGTTTTCGATAAACCACTCTTCGTCATTGTTTCTTGAATTACCGCTTGCTGAATAATTTACAAGGGTGATTTTAAGATCCCTTACTTTTTTGAAAGCAGCGACAGTGTTGGCGATTGTCTGTTGGGTGTTTAACCCTCGTTGCCAAAACTTTAATACAACAATACAGAAGTTTTTTGTTTTCGCGTTTTCAATAATATGTTGGACAACTTCGGTTCCGTGGCCTTCTTCGTCAAAGATACCATATCCAGTGAAGTCTTCGTGTCCACCTTCACATAGATATTTTTTATTATAGTCGTTGACATTGATGCCAGTGTCGATTACAGCCACGCGGTTGGTCGCGTTTGCGGTTATAGAAACAAGCAGCCCCGCGATATAAAACATCGTTCTCATATTTATATGATGGCAGGTTTGAATGGGGTTGTAAAGTCTACTCTAAAACCCAAAGACCTTCGGAATTAAGAAGCGCCCAGTCAGCAACTATAACCCGCAAACCGGTCGCTGTTTCCGTAAAAAAAGAATGCTGGTATGGGTTGTAGGTGACGTGCTTCATTTTGTGTTGATTCTTTAAAATGAGATTGATGGTGGCCTTGTGTCTTACCCACGTGCCTACCACAGCGGCGTGAACATTCTTTCGTTTCTCTTTAAGAACTCGCTGTCTACCTGCTTCTCGCACAATAAGAGTTACGTCCTTAACTAAAACAAATTCGCGCCTAGCAACAACACGCTTGGTGCGTTTAGACTTAACGCTCCATGTTCTATTTGGATAGTGAAGGTTGCGATACACTTCAATCATTATTAAAACTCCTGAATGCGGTGACGATTTAAAACGCTCTTCATCTGTTCGTTTAGATCAGTATTCTCAAGCGAATCGATAAAGTCTTCCAACGAAAGCACAACCGTCAGTCCGTCATACTTAGTGTCAGTGCTGGTTACTTTACAGATAACATAATTGTTTTCGTCAACGTTGTTGTTCATTCCACTTTCTCCAAATAATCCGTTTGATTTTTCCAGCAAGCGTTAATATACGGACACGGATTTCCGTATATATTTTTACATGCCGAAAGATTTTTAGGAAACACATTTGCCGCAATCGCGTCATTGACTTCAGCAATATTATCAATCACAACATGTTGCGTTTGTTCTTCAATACCGTCAACAATAAGTTGCGTGACCGCTTCGGGCTTTACGGTTTCGTTCCACGTCGCGTTACAACGTTTACCTTCAACCGTATTGTTGCAGGTCTTGTGTGCGCCAGTGGATTGAAAGCCACACGCACTACAAACCTTCTCGCGATTCATGCGGATGTTCTTATTCATAACAGCATAAGCGGCACGATCCAATCCCAGCGCGTACGTGTAAAGCGAAAGCTGTTGACTAGTCTTAACTTGATCCTCAGTATACGGGCTGGAGGAAGTCTTGTTGTCCATTACGCTATCGCGTTCATCGCCTTTGAAACGAACAATAGCGTCAACATATCCAATGAGGCTAGAGCCACAGTCCGACTTTAGCTCTACTTGCTTTTGTACCGCTGTCACAGATTCGATCTTGGGAACAATGTCCCGCACGTAGGCATCCAGCATTAGATGCGCTTTGCGGCGCATTGATAGCCAGTTCATGACGTTAAGAGCTTTGTGTCTGTTCTCAGGGAAGTGAACAGTTGCGCGGCGCGAGCGCTCTTCTTCTAGCTGATTCTTTAATATGGTATAGCTTTCCATTTCTTCTACGCCATATTCAGAAAGCTTTGCGCGAAGAAACCGAATGTCATCGGGCTGCAAAAGATCTTCAACAAAGTCAGTCTTTGCATATCCAACAAGCGTACAATCAACTAACTGATGCTTACGTTTATTAACTTCTACGGTTTGCCAACATTCATCAAACGCTGCTTTGTAATCAACCGTAACTGTTTTTTTCTTTTGAAGATCACGGAGCAATGAGTTAAGAGCTTCGTCCATTGCGCTGCCGAATGCAAGAAATGCAGTGGCACTGCGTTCACGTAGCTTATCTACATAATAAAGCTTATAGCTTCGGGGACATTGACCGTACTTGCTGATTTGGCTAAATGACAGTCTCATTGTAAGAAGAGTAACAAATCGTGAGCAATGATGTCAAGGAGAGTAATAGTCCTTTACTCTTTGGTTTTATTGTAGCCGAATACGTCTTTATTCTTTTCAACTTCTTCTAATGATTTGTATTTTACATTTGGGTCATTACAGATGTTGCATCTAATTTCTTTATGCTTTGGAGAAAAATATGCGTTGTATTCCCACTTGTGTCCACAATATTGACAATGCATTTCAAACAAAGCCATTAGAGTTTAACACCACATTTTACGCAATATAAAAATCTGTCTGTAAATCCAACATATTCTTTTGAAATATGAAAGCAAAGCATTTCATTTCTTTCAAAACTATCCATGTCTTCTACTGGAAAAAAGTCAACAATTTTATCGTCGTCAACTAAAACATGACCTTGTGATCCTGCATATATCCAATGATCGATGTTATGACCGGGATAAATAGTCTGATGCTTTAAAGTTTTTGTTGCGGTATCGTAAACCCAATAGCCGGGTTTTTCAACAAAATGTCTCTTCTGCATTTTAAACAGCCCAACTTTTTTTACCTTTTTTTATTTCTCTTAGTTCTTCAATTGAATCGTAATACTCTGTAATGGTGTCGATTGTAGAACAGAAAACCGCTGGGGGAGTTAATCCTTCTCCGTGGTCGTGATATCCACCGGAAATAAAAACATCAGCTTCATCGCCCAGGATAATTCTACTAAACTTAAAAACTGGAATTCCGTAGACGTAATCTGTTTTCAAACGCATTGTTATTTCTCCAGCTTCATCAGCTCATCAATTCCAACTATCTCATCGTATCGGTAAAAAGACTTTAATCTTTCAATAAGAGCCTGAGTTTCGGCACTCATACCTTCAATTTTTGCCATATAAAAAGCACAGACAATTAAAGGAACGTGAGTTGAAACCGCATAGTTCGTGATTAAATCAGAAAGGGACAGATTCAAGTTCGCTTGGCGATAGGCTTTTAGTGTCGGCAAATTTGCTCGATACATCATCAGATCTATTTTCATCAGCACACTCCACTACAATATAGTTGACACCATTTTTATCTTGAGAAAGATAAACTTTATCGCCGCCATATTTTAAACTATAGTGGCGATACCATTCTATCGTAAACTCCGTGCTCTTTTCTGAAATTCGAATCATTGTCTAACTATATCGCACAGACCCCAGAAACGCAATCATCGACATGTGTTGCTTCTGTTTTATGAGTTTCTTTGTAACGCAGTTTGGCTTCTTCGATTGTAATAGCTTTAAGTGGGGGTTCTTCTACTGTCCCGTCTTCCTTTACATAACCTCTTGTGTTTTCTCTATAGAACGTTGTTCCTTTAAGAGAAGGAAGATATTCCAGCCACAATTGATTCATTTCGTCAACAGGATAATCTGCGGCCATGTTGATAGTTTTTGATACGGCGTTATCAATATGACTTTGTACAATTCTTTGTACTTCCATGTGCTGCCTTACATTAAGGTCGTGTGACCCGATAAAGTGGTCAACGGATTTGCCCTCGTTCATAAATTGAGCAAACAGCGGGTGGAAAACTAACTCAGTCTTACGTTCATTATTTTGCCAATATCTTCTTTCATATGCGGGAGCAAACATTGGTTCAACGCCCGATGAACAGTTGCCTGAAAGAATTGAAACAGTTCCGGTTGGCGCTTGTGTTAAAAGAGCACAGTTGCGAATTCCGTGCTCAAGAATCAATGCTCTGATCTTGTCAGGCATTCGCTTCATAAAATCAGAATCAATGTGTTTCCTTGGATCACAAGCTGGGAATGCTCCTTTTTCAATTGCCAACATAACGGAGGATTCATATGCTGCTTTTGAAATGAATCGATATAGATTGTCAATAAAAGAATTGCCTTCTTCTGATCCATATTTTAATCCAAGTAAAGCTAAGGTATCAGCAAGACCTGTTGTACCAAGTCCAATTCTTCGTAGACGATGAGACTTTTCTTTCATCTCAGGAAGAGGATATGAGTTTACGGTTAAAACGTTGTCAAGGAATCTTACGCCTGTTCTAATGACGTTTCCAAGTTTATGCCAATCCATAATACCGTTTGTTACAAATCTGTGTAATACAACGTGACCTAGACAACAACAATCGTAAGAAGAAAGAGCGATTTCACCACAAGGATTTGTAGTGACGAGGTTTTCAATGTAAGAGATGTTTGATTCTTTTTCTACAAGTTCCCAGTTAAGAAACCCTGGTTCCGCTGAGTTGTACGCGTTTTGTACAATCTTCTCCCAAAGTGTTTTGGCGCTAATCTTCTTCCTGTATTTACCTTTCCAGCCGAGTTCCCACTCTCCGTCAGCTTTTACAGCGGCAATGAACTCGCTTGTTCTTTTAGAGCGAACAGAAACATTAGCGTGAGTGAGTTCACCCTTAGTGAGTTTAGCATCTAAGAATTCAAGAACGTCGGGGTGATCAAGGTCAAGACTAAACATAAGCGCAACTCGTCGTTGCCCACCAGCCCGCACGGGTTTAGCACAAGCATCTACAAGACGCATGAGTTCCACTGCTCCGGGGGATTCGCCTTTTTGTCCTGTGATGGGAGCGCCGCGAGGACGCACGTCAGAGAAATCAATTCCGCATCCTCCACCGGTCATGGAGGTAATAATCATTTCACGGGCAATGTTTCCCCAACCTTCTTTGCTATCCAGTTTATTAGATAGAACAAAGCAGTTTAAAAGTTGTGGATTGTTTCTTCCGGAGTTGTACCAAATTCTTCCGCCAGGAGCAAAAAGATTGTCCAACAGAATGTCATTAAACTTTTCTTCGTAAGTTTTTTGTTTGTCGGGAGATTCAGCAAGAGCCATTTGTTTGGCTACGCGGCGACACGCTTCCTCCCAAGATTCATCCGCCGTAAACGCATATCGATCTTTAAAGATTACCTCAGAAAACCCCTCTGGACGAAACATGTAACTCCTCCCACTTATCTAAATCGGCTTCTTCAATAACAACTTCATCGTAGTCAATAAAGAATATGCTTTCTTTATTAACCACATTAAACCACTTTATTCTTAAATGTAACTTGTCTTCTACTTTATCTATTTTTTCAGGAACGAGAGCAACGTCAGTTGTAGAGACGTGTTTGTATAGTTGATTAATCTTCATTCGTTGCTCGTTCTAACAACTCATTAATCTTTCTTGTAACGGTTTTCTTTTTAATCCTGCGGCTTTTTGAACGAATGCCGCTTAGGTGGTAAACCATTTCAACTAACCATTTAGGAGCGTCAAGTCTTCCGCTTGCGTCAATCTTTACATCCCCATCGCCGTGTAAAGCCTTGAATTTTTCCATGTGTTGTTCAATGGTGAGTTTCATTATTACTCCTATAAAAAGTGGTGGACCTGAACGGAGTCGAACCGATGACCCTCTGCTTGCAAAGCAGATGCTCTACCAACTGAGCTACAAGCCCACATATTTATCCTAAAGCAATTCGAGCTGTTCTCTTAGCTTGTTCAAGAGTATCAGAGTTTCTAACTGAAAGCAACGACTCTTCATACATCTTGATTTTTGTTTTTAATAGATCAACTTGTTGTTCAAGATTTTCACTATTCTCAAATAGCCAATTCATTTCAGAGTAAGAAAGACCCAGTGGTCCTTTCTCGTCATATTTATTCATAAGCAAATTAACATTCATTTTCTTTCTCCTAGCTCTTTGTAAGCACGTTTAATCGCATACATGTCTTCTGAGTGATTCATCACGTCTTGTAGAGCGTCTGTCAGTCTCTTGACTTCCGATTTATAAAATGAAAGGGAGCAACATTTCTGCTGCTCCCTAACGCACTTGCATGGGGTTCCGTTAGCTTTGTAAGAGTCGGTTGACTTCTTCTGCGTCGATTGTTTCTTTTTCAAGAAGCACCTTTGCCATTTCGTGAAGTATGTTTTTCTTCTCTACTAAGATAGCCTTTGCTCTTTCGTAATTTGATTCTACTATTCTTTTGACTTCTTCGTCAATGGTTTCAGATGTTTTTTCAGAATGTGTTTTGGGGGTTTCGGTATAACTCATTTGTTTGATAGAGTAATTAAGCGGTCCAAGTTTTGCACTCATTCCCCATTCAGTCACCATCCGTTTAGCAAGTTCGGTGGCTCTTTCAATATCATTACTAGCACCGGTTGTAACCTGTTTAATCACCAACTCTTCTGCAATTCTTCCGCCCATTAGAAAAGAAATAAAGTCGTTAGCGCGTTCTGCGGTCATTGACACTCTATCCTCTTCTGGAAGTGTTTGAGTTACACCCAAAGCTTTTCCTCTTGGTACAATCGTTACCTTATGAATTGGATCTACGTTCTTTAATGATTTTCCTACAATGGCATGTCCTGCTTCGTGATAAGCAGTTGTTCTTCTTTCGGATTCGGACATGACTTTGCTTTTCTTCTCTGGACCCATCAAGAGTTTATCTCTTGCATATTCAAAGTCGTCCATTCCGATTTCCGTTTTGTTTTTCCTTGCAGCGGAGATTGCTGCCTCGTTGACAAGGTTTTCTAGTTCTGCTCCAGAAAATCCGGTTGTACCTCTTGCGACGGTTTTCAAATCAACGCTATCAGCTAGAGTTGTCTTTCGAGTGTGTACTTTTAAAATCGCTTCTCGTCCCTTTACGTCAGGGTTTTCGACAGTGACAATCCGATCAAACCTACCGGGTCTAAGCAACGCCTTGTCTAATACATCAGAACGATTAGTGGCGGCGATAACAATAATACCGCTATTACTTTGAAACCCGTCCATTTCAACAAGAAGTTGATTAAGAGTTTGTTCTCGCTCATCGTGGCCGGAGTTTAATCCAATTCCTCTTTGTTTCCCAACTGCATCGATTTCATCAATAAAGATGACGCAGGGAGCATTTCGTTTAGCTTGTTCAAAAAGATCTCTAACTCTTGAAGCACCAACTCCAACAAACATTTCAACGAATTCAGAACCAGAAACAAAAAAGAAAGGAACGTTTGCTTCCCCGGCAACGGCACGGGCCAAAAGGGTTTTACCAGTCCCAGGTGGACCTTGCATTAGTACGCCCTTCGGTACTCTTCCGCCAAGCTTCTTAAACTTGTTTGGGGTTTTTAGAAAATCAACAACTTCTTCTAGTTCCTCTTTTACTTCTTCACAACCGGCGACATCTTTAAACGTTACATTCATAAGATACTTTGTGATTTGTCTAGCCTTGCTTTGACCAAACATGCCAATACCTCCACCGCCAGGAGACTTTTTCATAAGAAGAACAAAAAATCCGATAAGCAAAAACAAAGGGAGAAGAGAAATAAATAAGCTCAAAAGCATTGACGGCTTTGCGGGTTTGACGTAGGTAGGAATGATTTTATTCTTCTCAAGAAGTTCAAAAATTTTGGGGTTAGAAGTGTCGCCTGCCGTTTCCAGGCTAACGATCCTACCTTGACTTGTTTTTAACACTCCAACAATTGAATAGTTATCAACGAATACAACTTCTTTAAATTCGTTTTTTTCAACCGCAGAAATAAATTCAGGTAGAGCAACTTGTTTTGTCGTTGAGTTGATATTCTTATTTATACTATTTAAAGTATTAAACAGAATTGAAAATCCGACGATGATTACAAGCCACTTTAGAAATGAGTTCATTCTTTATCCTCTAAGGGAAGAACAATAGCACAACCGTCAGGTAAATTTTTTCCACCATTCAAAACAACGTTCGGTCCCAAATTGAAAAGATACATCCCAACAGAATACTCGATGCTCTTCTTAGATAAAAGAGGGTTTTGTTTTTTGTGTAGCTTTTTTAGTTCATCTTCTATTTTTTTGTATGTGTTCTCGTTAACAAATATTTTGTTTGGGAACGCTGTCTTTTCTTGTAGATTTACAAGTCCAGCTCTGGTTAGTAGCGCTTCCATGTTTGTGTAGTCAGTCTTTTTTAGCTTGATTATCTTCATTTTAAATAAACCGGCGTATAGATGGTTAAGGGATGTTCTTTACCGTAATAAATTTCATAAACATCTTGCATACCCTTTGGGTGGATTTTTAACAACATAAAACACCAAAGCTTGTACGAAAGTCTCCAAAACAATCCTCTGGTTTTTAGCCATTGCCAAACTACATAAGTAAGTTTCTTGTCGCTGGTTTCGTTTTTATGCTGAAACAATGGTAAATATTGTCCAAGCCACAAAGAAAAGTATCTGAAAGCGCTCGTCTTATCTGTTGCAGATAATTCAAGTAACGCCATAAATCCAGGGGATCTTCCCCACCAACTTTGGATAGACCAGTCATATGGTCTAGTATTATAAAATCTTCTGGGTGCTTTGAATCCGTTTACTAACCACGCAATTGGATAATACTTAAAAGTTCTTTCTGCATCTTGAAAATCGTCGATTCGTTTTGCGTGAGTAAGTTCACCGTGTTTATACAATTTTTTAGATAAGCGAGAGTCATCAAACAGTTCAGAGAAAACAATTAAAGCAGTAGCGTTATCCATAGAATCAGTGTATGGATTTCCAGGGAATCTAACCGTAGTTACACCATTTGGTGTTTTTATTTCAAGATTTTGTAGCGATTGTTTTACCGCAAGAATATCAATCTTTCTTTCTAAATCAGAAAGAAGAAGGAAGTATTCAACAGTAAACAAAGCCCCGTTGTCGCTGACAGGGGCAGGGTTTCCAGGTTGGAGTTGAACTAGTCCAAACCGATCTCTGTATTTGTAAAAGTCTTCTAACTTATTCATTTTAAAATTGCCTCCTGTCAAACAAACTTTACTGTGGTGTTTGCGACTTAAACGTCGGGAGGCGCGGCGTTTTTCTGCTAGTTAATTTGTGACAGCACAGAACGTTTAAGTGCGTTTAGTTCGCGCTGTGCAGCCATTCGAGTTTCATGACGCTTGGTGCGATAACGCTTACCGTTAAGAGTAACGGAGCCTCGATACCCTCGACCGACTTCAAGAGATACGCCACCCTTTACATTAAGATTAGTTCCAGTATTTCGATTACGATTAGACATGAATAGTCTCCTTTTTTATAAGATATCAAATTATTTCACTAATTAAAAGGGTGTCTTTAATTTTTTTAAATGCTTTCTGAGTTTCTTTTATTTTTGCTTTTGCACTTTCTTCGTTTTCAATTGTTTCTATAACTAATCCCGTTTTGTAGTTAGTGAGATACTTTTGTACTTCGTCTTGAAACTCAACAATGTTGATTAATGTTTTACAGATTAAATCGTTTTTAATATATGCAAGTATTTTATCGTCTTGTTCGTCATCGTCTTTGCATTTTATAATCCCGACAACATCAACGTTGAGTAACGTTAAAGGTGGGATAGGTTCAGTAGACATAACAAAAACGTCTAAAGGATCGTTGTCTTCTGCTAATGTTCCCAATATGAATCCATAATTCGCGGGCACGGGAGCTTTTACAACCCTATCCAGTAACAGAAGTTTGCTTTTCTTATCTACTTCGTATTTGTATTTAGTACCTTTCGGCATTTCAATCATTACTTGCAACATGTTGTTCTAGCTTTTTAATTAGATCGTCGTACTTTTTGATAAGGTCATCCATCTTTTGAAGAAGAATTTTACCTTGTTCTTGTGAATCCTTAATTTCATTCTGAAGCATCTTGTTCTCCTTCTTCAACTAAAACAAGTTCTCTCTTTAATCCCTTCCACAAGTTACCATCTGGTAACAACACTAACACTTCGTCTCTATCAAGAGAAATAATTGTTCCAACTCTAGGGGAGTTATCGCTATTTCGGATTCTGTCGTCTAAGTTTCCAACAACCATAACAACGTCCCCTTCTCTCATTTAATTCCCCAATCTTTTACCTGGATGCATTAATTCTTCAACGTAATGATCTCTAAAAACTAGATAGTAAAAAGAATTACCAAACGCATATGGGTACATGATGCTGTTAGGTATAGCATAACTATACGCGTATGGGATTGTCAACTCTTCTGAATGATCTCGATCTAAGACACAGTGTCCAAGTTCATGATAGACAAGTTCTTCGCGGGCACTTTCCCCGTAATAACTCCAGTAAAGTTCATTTATACGAATTAGTTTGTATCCGTCTGAAAATATTTCACAAACAGCTGCAAACTCATTAGACAAGTTTGCATCGTATATAAATCGACCTTTCAGATCTTCCTGAGAACGATCAGGAGATGATCTCTCAGATGATTTCTGACC
>Ga0172363_10000565_pt1 | contig 28371 bp, 14 predicted proteins | sample LakKivs2_kivu2a2_FD_114541 | JGI IMG/M metagenome (GOLD analysis project Ga0172363, IMG submission 114541) | Sediment microbial communities from Lake Kivu, Rwanda - Sediment s2_kivu2a2 | ecosystem: Environmental > Aquatic > Freshwater > Lake > Sediment | place: Rwanda: Western Province, Lake... | reverse complement strand
GTAGACGAGAACGGTGATGGTTATTTCAGCGAGTGGGAGCAGGTTCCATTTAGCTTAACTGTTCATAGCAAGTATGCACCTGTTGGCATAACTGAATCTATAAGACAGTTCTTAACTAACTTATTGGGTGGACAAAAATGAAGAGAGTGGCGTTCATCTTTTCGATTTTATTACTGTTCATTCTAAGCATGGATAGCGTCAGCTCACTTACTCTTGTCAAGAAATTCATCAATGAGAACGTTGTCATTTCTTTTTCGGTCGAGAATACTGGTACAGAAGCGTTGAGTGAACCTAGCTGGTATTCGAAGATAGACGCCTATAAAGTACCGGATTATAACTCCCCATCGAAGAGTGGTATAGGCGCAGAAATTAAATATGGGAGTCGTGAGGACTGGGATAACTGTTTTAATGTGTTGACCAATAAATATATTCCAGGTTGTGAATGTAGTCACACAGAGACTGGGGGAAATGTAAATATCCTCGATCCTGGTGAGACCTGGAATATAACTTGTGAGATACCAGCCGGCTATTTTGGGTCTACTGGTGATTTAGAAGCTGTTGTTTTCTGGGCATGGAACCAAAAAGATGGGTATATCCTCTCAGAAAAGAGTCCTGTAGATACAGGAGTTAAAATAGTTCTCACTCCGTCTATAACCGGTGAAGTAAGCGATTACACTTGTGATGGTAGTGTGTTCCTCGTCAAGGTCTTCACAGATTCTGCTCTAAATAACGTCAAAGTCAATGATGAACTCCGTGCTGGAGCTACTAAAATCGATCAGATGGGAGAAAAGAGCATAGGTACTTTAAACCCACCAGGGATAGAGTATACATGGACTTCTACTAAAACCAAAAAGGATGTTAACTACAAGCGTTATGTCACTCTTCAATACGACGGAGGGGGCGGAGTCAATAGGTACGATTTCACTTGTGTTGGCTCTGGTACAGAGCCAACAGCGACGTTAACGGTCGATCCCATGGTTGACGCAATAGATGAAAAATTAGCTAACGTTAGGGTAGAAGTCGATGGAGAAATACAGGACACGAGCGATCCAGAGAAAGTCTTAACGTTTCCAGGATTGTCAACCTTAAAAACACATTACATAAAAGTTTTCTCAACCTCTGGTAGGCCTTTCAGTCATTTCTGGGATCATAATTGCAGTGAAGAAAATGAATGGTTAGATACAGCATCCAACCCATACACGTTTACTCTTTATGGAGATAGACAAATAACACCATTATTTAAGACGGAAACAGAAATCACAGTTAACTACGATGGCTCAAGTATAAGGGGAACATTAACTGATGAGAAAGTTGATAGAACAGGGATTTACTCTTCTGGCCATTACGCTGCAACTTGCGGTGGGAGTGAAACTTTACCGATAAACACAAATGTTGATTTATACTATTACAAGGATGAGACTTGGTATTATATAGGTAGTGCTGAATCAAATCCTTATCCTGAAGATGGTTATTGGTCTTATGATTGGCAATGCATCCCTGGTGTTGAGAAGATAAAGGCAGTTTATACACCGACATCATGGTATTATGTAGGAAATGAAACTGAGATCGATGCAAAATGTGATTTGAGTGCAGAAGTTAGAGTATGTGATGCTGAAAACTGCCATTCTCCTAGTACATACTCTGGTTATTACCAAACCACTTGTAAAAACGATGCTTGTACCTCAATCAGCTGCTATCCTTCCTGTCCGACTTTTGAGTGTAAAGAACCAATAGGTGTTGAGTTAACACTGAAGAATTCTGGAGATTATAACTTAAACGATGTTGTCACCGATCTTGAATTTTTGGTTATTAACGATAAGGATGGGAGTATAAGTAGGATAGAAAATTTCATTGACCCTACAGGTTCATTAGGTCCTGGAACAACAATACCAGTATTCCATAGTGTTTCTTCATCTCACTTTGCAGATTTAAAAGAAGGTCAGCATTTAGGATTTAAGATAAATGTTAAGGCTAATGGTGTAGATTTCGTTTCAGTAGATGACAAATACACTCCAAAGATAGATCATTTGAGTATTTATTCTGACATTGCTCATCCTCAAATGGAGTTCTGGTGTGATAGTAAATGTGAAGTTAATAAACTTTGCAATTGTACTGGGATTTATAGACATCCTGATAACATACAAGGGGATATTCAATTCTTGTACCGAACTGATTTAGTTGATGTAAAATACTTAGATGATGGTAGTAGTCCTTATTGCGTGAAATCTAACGAAATAAGTTATGGTTCTCCAACGCAGTATTTTTATCAGATACTTGATTGCAAGGTGAATTCTGGTGATAATGTAACGATTCACTTTAATCCACTAGTCTCAGGTTCTATTTTGAACGTTTATGCAAGAGTCTTAGATAACAATAAAGACGAATATTATTCGAATGGGAATTATTGTGAATATAGCTTTTATCCAGAGAGTGGAGGCCAGTGCCAGCACGTACAAGGTCTAGTAATTGGTCAGCCAACATATGAAATCAATCCAGACTATATTACTTGTCCTAACGAGACTAGAACCATAGAAGTTACAGTCCCAAAGGATAAACCTGATTTAGTCATAAGTGATATACTATCTACTGACAACAAAATCACGTATGAGATAGCGAACAGAGGAAGTGCAGGGGCATTCCCAAGTATTTCAAATATCAATGTGGACGGAAATCAGTTTAGCTCGAGTGTCGGCTTTTTATCGCCAGGTGTTGTGATATGGTATATTTCTGGTATTAGCTGGAGAAAATATTGTTCTTCACCCAGTGACACAGTAAACGTTAAAGTTTGTGCTGATTATCCTCTGAATTATGTTCCAGAAAGTAACGAAGGAAACAACTGTCTGACGAAGGATTTAAGCTGTTGTGAAAAAGCTTCAGAAATCGAAATCTGTGATAATTTTGTGGATGATAACTGCAACGGTAAGATAGACTGTGTTGACCTAGACTGTGCAGGGGCGACAACTCCTATTGGAACATGTTGTCAAGCTCCGTCTCCGTCGGATTGCATCGCTACGGACAGTGACAATGGTATCGATGAATTCCAAAGAGGAATTTGCACTCCAAGCAGTTGCACGAACAATGTATGCAGAGCTGGAACTCAACTGACAGATAACTGTTTGAACGTAAAAACTCTCCTTGAATATTACACTTCTGATAATCAGTGTTTAAACACTCAGATTAATTGTCCTGATAACTTTATTTGCTCTGACGGAAGATGTGTATCAGTTTCACCTCCATCAGTGGATTGTTCTGTTAATTGTGCACCACAAGAATGTAATGGGAAAACTGGACCTTTCGGGTTTACTTGTTGTCAAGCTCAGGCAGATTGTTCGGCTGTAGATACAGATGGAGGTAAAGATTTATCAAAACAAGGAACTTGTATTCCTTATACTTGTACTGGTTACACTTGTCAACCAAATTTAGCAGGTCAGTCTACTGATAGTTGCTCTGGGAATACTCTTACAGAATACTATCCTTCCGATAATTCATGCCCAAGTAGTTCGATACCATGCTCAAATGGAATATGCTCTGAAGGAAGATGCATAGCATGTCAAGGTCAGGTTGAGTTGAACTTGATTCCTAGTGAAGTCAGGCCGAGTGGAGCTTCTTACTTCTATGCTTCTGGTTTGTCTGGTTGTAACGGACAGACTGTTCACTTCAAGAGAGATAATTGTAATAATCCAACCGATGTACAATCTTGTATTATAGGATCGGATGGGCATGGTTGTGTTGTAGGCTTTAAAGCACCTAGTTCATCTGGAACATATACTTACTTTGCATGCGTAGATGAGAATAAAGACAATATTTATGGTCCAGACGAACAGGCTTCAGCTAATTTGAAAGTTGAGGTTGCTACTGCATGTGTCTACAATTTAACTTTAAGCCCTACTGAAGGTAGTTCAATGACACCTTATTCACCAAATATTATAGCTACTGATTCTTCGATGAACTGTCCTACTACACATACTTACAATGTTCAGTATTCGATCGATGGGGATTGCAGTGTTAGTAGTGTTCCAACTTCTATTACTTATCCACCCAATCCTAATTCGTTTACACCAACATTTACGATGACAGGGAACAGACCTTGTACAGTTGAATTGAGGATAATAGCTCCTGACGGAGTATGGGTTGCAGTTGGAAGATACAAAGTTTTCAAGTCCGAAGTATGCTATGATGGAATAGACAATGATGGTAATGGTAAGATAGACTGTTTTGACAATTCAACCTGTAGGGGTCATGAAGGACCTGGAGCTTTATGTTGTGCAGCAAGCAGCGATTGTCCTGCTAAAGATTTAGATGCTAACGATGAATACACTAAGGGAACATGCATCCAATACACTTGCTTAGGATATGAGTGTGCTGTCGATAAAATATACGTTGATAGTTGCAAGGATAGAAATACAGTCATCGAGTATAATGCCACTAAACAAAGTTGTCTGTCAACTTTAATTACTTGTCCGAATAATTATGAATGCTACGATGGAAAGTGTATCCCAGTTCAACTTCAACCAGAGAATTGTAATGATGGAGTAGACAATGATGGTGATGGATCAATAGACTGTGCAGACCTAGACTGTAGGGGTCAAGTTGGGCATGGATGGACCTGTTGCCAATCTAATTCAGACTGTACGGCAATAGGAGATGCATATAATATCTTCGATAAGGGCAGTTGTCAACCTTATTCTTGTCAATCGAATTATTGTAAACCTAACGGCGGTATTAAAATAGATACTTGTTCTGGTAGTCAGCTTATCGAATACAACCCTTCAGGGTTTGATTGTTTACCTGGTCCTAGTGCACCAATAACATGTCCGACAGGTTATAGTTGTTACGACGGGAGATGCAATTCAACTTCAAACCCAATAGTAAGTTGCTCTGCTAGTTGTGCAGACCCATCTTGTGTAGGTCAAGCAGGTCCTACAGGAGAAATTTGTTGTCAATCTGATACCGATTGTTCAGCATACGATACTGATAGCGGAAACAATCCAGGAAAAAGAGGAATATGTACTCCTTACACTTGTACTGATATAGGTGGAGGAAGAGGGAAAGCTTGTAAGGAAGGTTCTCACAACATAGACGAATGTCAGAACACTAATACTTTAACAGAATACTATCCTTCTGGCAATTCATGTCTAAGTGATCCGATAAAATGCACTGATGGAATATGTTACGATGGAAAGTGTATACAGACAGCATGTGAAGGAACATTAACCTTGACTTTGGTTCCGAACAGTGTTAACGTTGGTGGGCAAGTTTATCCTTCGGCTTCGGGTTTGAATTACTGCAATGGTAAGACTGTTCACTTCAAATCGGGTTCGTGTACAGGAACAGAAGTGGGTTCTTGTATTATAGGAGCAGATGGACATGGTTGTATGATGAATAATCCTAATACATACTTTAATGCGCCAACCAGTGAAGGAACTTATACTTACTATGCTTGCATAGACGCTCCGAGTATGAGTGGTTCTGCAGTCCTGGATGTGTTTAAATCAATTTATGGGTTGAGCATAAGTTATGGAGATCCAACACACGTTGGCTACAGTGAGCATAGGTGGGATGTTGATGCGCACGATAAATCTAATACTCCTCCAGAAGAACCAGATGTTACTTTTAACATAATTTATCTCGCGGATAGCGATCGTTGCGATGTTGATGTAACTAAACCTGACAAGACTTCATTCACTATACCAAGAGGAGCTACTGTACCAGGTGTTTTCACAGCTTTCCTTAGACAAAATGAACATGCCAAAAATCATGGACTACCATGTAAACTCATATTCAATATTTTAGACAGGTTAGGTAACCTATCAGCTTACGGATTCTTCCAAGTTTGTAACCCTGAATATAGTGATTCATCACATCCAAACTTTTGTGGGGATGGAATAGATAATAACTGTGATGGTTTAGTAGACTGTGCTGATCCTCAATGTAAAGGTCAAGTAGGTCCAGGTGGACAAACTTGCTGTTTGGCAGATACAGATTGTGGTTCAGATTCATGCAGTGATACTACAACTGATACATTAGGAGGGGGGATTTGCACTCAAACACATAATTACTGCGATTTAGGTATTAACACATGCAAGAGTACTCAACAAACTTACGCAGATACTTGTGAAGGAGGAGATGCAGACAATCCGAGTGTGACTCACTATGATTGTAGCGGCAATCAATGTGTAGGAACTACGACGACAAAGTCAGACTCTTGCTCAGGAACTGATGGTAGTTGTACAGCTGAGAACTGGGATTGCGTCTATCAGACTAATGGCGCAGGTATGCTCGTGCAGAGTCCACTTTACAGACAAGGACAAAGTGCAAGTTGTGATGGTGATAGTGCAGTAAAGCATTATGTTTGTAAAAATACAGATCCAGCGCCAAGTAGTGTATCAGATTCTTGTTTCCCAGAAGATACTGATTGTATGAATGCTGGTCAATGTTATTGTAATGGTGGTTCTTGTCAATCTTGTGATCCTAATACTCAAATATGTCAAGATTATCAATGCACAGCTTCTGAAGAACATTGTGATCAGACATGCGATTCTATATTCCTAACTTCAGGTTACAACATTTACTCTTCATGCAGATCATCAAAGTTATACTCTTGGGAAGTTAGCACTCATTCAACTTGTGCAAGCAGTAGCAAGGAATGTTATTGTTACATGAATTGTACTCAGTATGCTTATGATCCTTCAACAATATTCCAGTGCCCATACACCATGTTCTTCTGTATGTTCGGTTCGGAGTATCCACCGTATGGTCCTGATGATAAAATGGGTTATATTTTCCCGAATAGACCGATTGATAGTCCTAATACCTTTGAAGAATACAAGCTTACAGCACCAAATGATCTACACAATGTAAACGTTAAGTTGAATTATGATACTAGTTCAAATTACAACCTTTATGTTATTTGGAACTGGGTAGAGAATGACAATCCTGCAACATGTCCAAGTTCAAGCCTTAATGACTGTGGACCAGGAAAATATTCAGTAGATCAACCAGGAAATAAAGTTTGTACGGATGCTAGTACTGTAATAATGGGTCAAAACATCAGAGTTAGGGTTGAGAAAATATCAGGAACAGGAAAATACAATATTTCAGTTAGTTCTAATGAAATAACACCAAGTGATATTTTTACTGGATCTGGTTTTGTTAGCACTATTATAACAGGTCCAACTGTAACTACCACGCCATCTCTTGTAACAACAACTCCAACAGAAACAACCACACCATATTATGTGACAACCACTACAACACCAGCATGGAAAACTGTTCAATTGAGTTTGACTAGGTTGTTCGAGCAGCTCATAAATATTTTCAGATGAATTCCTAAAATTTTAAATCTACCCATTCCGTAATTCTAAAAGAGTACATGAAAATAAAAAAAATTTTTCTGTTCTTTTCTTTTTTATCAGTCTTATTTATTTTTGGTATTGTTAAAATCCTTTCAACTTATACATGCAGTAGTCCATATTCCACACAATGTAACACAACCATAGGATTCCTTTATACTCCGAATGGAACTTACGATTATTATAATTATTCTACTATTTTTCTTCCAAACCCATATACTGATGTTTGCTTAACTTTAAGACCATTACATGTTAAAGCATGGTATAATTTGACACTTATTGGGGATTCTGGAGTCTGTCAGAGCACAAACAATGTAACAGGTTTGGGCTCTCCTGGTACACCAATAACTAAATGTCAATTCATGCTTGATAGAGGAATTTACTATTTTTTAGTAGGAGGTAGAGTTGCCGATCCAGTTCTTTATCAGTATAATATTACGATAGATAGTGGAAGTTGGTGCGGTAATGGAGTTATTGATTCTGGTAGAGGAGAAACATGTGATATTTCAGCTTCGTATGCAGACAATAACGGTCGTTGTCAACCTTACCAAGAATGCAGAAAATGTAAGTGTGCAAACTTAACTGTAAGCGGATGCAGTTTTTACGATTGGTGTACTAATGGCGTATCTCCAGTTAATTCTAACATACCATGTTGTATCAATTCAACCGGTAACCCAGAAGCATGCTGTATTGATAGTATAGGTTATCCTTATTTAAACTGCTTGGATGTCAATTACAGGAGGAATCCAAACGTAAATACTTCAGACTTCTATTGCAAATCTCAGGGCTTTGATGTCACAGATTTATGCATAGATGTAGATGCTAACAATCATACTACTAAATCAAATTGCGTGTTTTGATGAAAAATAATATTTTTACAAAGAAAGAATTTTTGATAATCGTTTTTTTATTGTTACTACCCATTGTACAAGCTAAAGCTGAAATATCTGTAGAGCAAGTCGGTTACGGAAAAAACAATAATGAAGTGTACTTCAACATTTTTAACACAGGAGATGTTCTTCTTAATGATGTTGCGGTATGGGTTGACGGAACTGTACGTTCGGTAGGAGGAAAGATAAGTCCTGGAAAAGGTTTTGAGTTATTTTTATTCCTTCAATCTGGTAGTCATTTTATAGAAGTTAATTCTTCCGAAGGTGCTTACGATTCTTTAAACATAAGTATTGCTTCTTTCAAGGAAAGACCAAAACCACCAGAAATTGAAGAAAAGAAGACATCCTTTCTTGAAGAAAATAAATTATTGATAGTTAGTATCCTCATTGTTTTGATAATTGTAATACTATTCCTTTTATCAAAAAAGCCGAAATTAAAACTTTTATCCTTTGTTTTATTTTTTTCGTTCTTTATGCTTGTTAATCCAATATTCTCTGCATGCACCCGTTCAAATCCTTGTTGCTGTGAAAATAAATGTTGGGTTTCTGGTGTATGCTGTAAGAAAGGAACTCCAAATGAGCATTGGGATTCAATAGGTTGTTACGATTTCGAGACTTGGGTTGAACCAAATAAAATGATGTTTACTATAGGGAGAAGAACTCCGATAAATCTTTACGTAAAAAACACTGCAGAATATGATGACATTTACAACGTGAGTTATTGGTTGGAAAATATTAACCCAGCTCTAATTTCCATTGACTTGAGTACTGTTACGCCGACTGATGAAATAGGTATGGATCAAACGGATAAATTAGTTCCTATAGTAACAGTTCTATCAATGTCTGCTTCAGGGAGTATTCATTTTAACATAACTTCATGGGGGAACCCAAACATTCAAAGGAATGCAACTTTAAGTGTAGCTCAAAGTAATTTACCCTTAAGTCTAGAAGAATTTAGTTTTCCAATGTTTTTGATATTTATCATACTCATAGGATTCTTGTATTACTTATTTATGGCTAAGTTGGAGTGGTAATTTTTATTTTATCTTTAATTTAATTAATAGTATGAATGTAAAGAATCTTTTAGAATTATCAATTGGTTTAATTTTTCTTTTCTTTGTTGTTATATCTCCAAGAGTTTCATCTTTGATAATTGATGGTTGTGATTCCTGCCCGCCCATCTGTTCTATTGATTGCAATGAATTACTTTCTGGAAGGAGCACTGTCCCTGGAGATATAGACTGGTTTAATTATACATTCCCTCTTACTTGTAACATTACCATTCAAGTAAAACCAAACTCTACATTAGGCGGATACAACTTAACAGCTATCTGGGACTCTTCTTCATGTTCTGGCTATAACTGTTCAGTATCAGGAACCGGGTCAGTAATTAGTTGTCCAAATGCTTCTCTATCTCCCGGAACTTATTATTTTAAGGTGGGGCATAGATTGGATGCAACTAGTAGTTATAATATGAGTTTAAGTTGTGGAGTTAGGTGCGATTCATGTCCACCGGATGACGGTTGCATTGTAGATTCCAATAAAACACTAATGAATTTATCTAATCCTGTTAATGATGTAGATTGGGTGAAGTTCACCATACCTTCTTATAGATCTGTTACAATTGGAGTAAACCCAAGTACTGGTGGTTGGTACAACTTAACACTTTATCAAGATTCTATGTCATGTTCTGGTTTCAGCCAATATAGAGGTGGAGCTCTAAGTACGCCAGTCAGTATAACAAACTCCTCTCTACCACCAGGAACTTATTATTTGAAAATAGGTCATGTGTTGGGTGCAACTAGTACTTACAACTTAAATTTAAGTTCAGCAGATGTAATAGTAAGAAAACCAATGATAATATCCCCCGAAAATAAAACTTACTATAACTCATCAATCAACTTAACCACAAAATGCGTAGGTAATTTCGTAAGTTACAACATAAATAGAAGTTTGGATAATGGAGGGCAAATTACTTTTGGGTTCTTCATTGCAAACGATACTGTATTCACAGATATGACAACTATTTCTTCTCTACCTTGGGGAGTTCATAGCATCTATGTTACTTGCTATAATGGAAGTACTCAAAACTCGAGCGATATACTTTTTTTTACTACTGTTCAACCTCAGTACAAACTCAATGGTTGGGTAGCAGGGCCTAAACTCTTCACGATTGGAAGATCAGAGTTAATCAACATATACGTTCAAAACTTGGGCAATTTAGAAGATACTTTCAATGTTTCTTTTAAGAAGACGGCTCAAGATATAAGCCTAAATGATGTTTCACAGCTTATAGATGTTAATATACCTTCAAAGGATATTGTTCAAGTAGAACCTGGGAACATTGGAAATACTGTAGCAACAATAACTTTATTAGGACCTATCAATACTGGCAGCATTACCTTTAACATAACTTCCGAAACTAATTCATCTGTTTCCCAATTGGTAACTATTCAGGTCGTAACAGGATATCCAATAAACCTACCAGAGTTTGAATTATTAGGAATGATTCAAGTGTTAATATTTGCTGTTTGTATTTTTTTAGTTTTAAAAATTCATAGAAATAATCAAGTTGGTTATTATGATTAACAAATTATTTTTATTCGGAGTTCTGTTCGTGAGTCTTTTTATAAATTTTGTCATATCCCCCAAAGTTTTTTCATTGATGACTGATGGCTGTGATTCTTGTCCCCCCATCTGTTCGTTTAATTGTAATGAGTTACTTCAAAATAGAAGTACAACTGTCGGAGATATAGACTGGTTTAACATCACATTCCCACTTACTTGTAACATCACTATTCAAGTAAAACCAAATGAAACAGCTGGTGGTTACAACTTGACCGCTATATGGGATTCTCAATCATGCTCTAGTAGTAATAATTGCTACCAATCGGCCACTGGAACATCAATTACTTGTCAAAACACTTCTCTATTCCCAGGCACTTATTATTTTAAAGTAGGACATTTTGCAGATGCAGCAAGTTATTACAATTTAAGTTTAAATTGTGGAGTTAGATGTGATTCTTGCCCTCCTGATGACGGTTGTACAGTAGGTTGCAATAATAAACTCTTTAATTTATCAAATCCTGTCAAAAATATAGATTGGATGAAGTTCAGCATACCTTCTAATAGGAACATTTTCATTGAGGCCCGACCAAGTACTGGTGGTTGGTACAATTTAACACTTTATCAGGATCCTCTATCATGTTCCGGTTTCAGCCAATATAGAGGTGGAGCCCTAAATACGATAGTTAGTATCACAAACAATTCCCTACCACCTGGAACTTATTACTTAAAAGTAGGTCATTTTTTAGGTTCTAGTACTTACGACTTCAATTTGACTTGTTCTAAAGTTGCAGAAAACAATCCTTGTTTAACAGGAGATGACTGTCAATCTAACGTATGCATAAATGGTCTATGTAGATCCTGTAATCAAGATAATGAACAATGTAGCATTGGTGTACAAAATGGGCTATGTGTTTTGAACAGTAGTAATTATAACTTCACTTATAACGGTTGGAATTTTCTCGTGGGAGATAGAGAAACAAACCCTTCAGATGTTGCTCTTAATGGTACCCATTTCTGGATTGTGGGACATGCTCAAGATACCGTTTATAGATACAGTGCTAGTGGTAATTTCGAAGCAAGTGAATTCTATGTAGGAAGTCAAGAAGGTAACCCAGAAGGTATAGAGTTTAATGGTACCCATTTCTGGATAGTTGGTTATGCTCAAGATACAATTTACAGATATAACAGAACTGGAAATTATGACAGTAGTTGGAGTTGTAATGTTGCAGGTCAAGAAACTCATCCTAATGCTGTAAGGTATAACGGAAGCCATTTCTGGGTTACTGGTTCAGATTCGGATGCAGTACATCGTTATGTAGAAACTTCAACTAGTTGTACGTATCAGGCTACGGAATTCAGTACTGGTGGAGTCGGGGAGGCAGCTCCGGATGGATTAGTGTACGAAGATAATCACTTTTACATGGAAGGTGTAATCAAGAAAATTGTGTTCAGATATACTAACGGTAATTATGATTGGTGGAACTTTTCTGTTAACCCACCAAGCCCATTGCCATATGGTTTAGATTTCGACAGACTTTATTTTTACGTTGTTGATTATACCTCTGCTGACAATAACGATAGAGTGTATAGGTTTGATCCCCCAAAAGACTGCGATTCTGATGAAGTTTGCTATGATGGCAGTAATTATACAGCAGATTGTAGTACGTGTAATGATAACGATGCTTGTGATTCTGACGTTGATAGTTTAGGCTATTCAAGAGATGGTTCTTGTCAAGGAAGTACTTGTTGTCTGTTTACTGCAGCTTGTGACTTAGATTCACCTGATTGCGATGTTACTGATAGTTGCATAAGTGCATCGGGTGGATGGAGAGATTATAACGATAACAGTCTCTGGGATACGTCAACAAACGAGGATTGTACATCTTCTTGTACATGTAGTCAGACTTACACAACGGGAGATAATGATTTATTACAGACATCTTGTACTAATTGTGTTGGCGCTGGAAGATGGAATATGGGTGGGGATGTTTCAAATTGCTGTAGTGATGATTCAAACGAGTATCCTTTAAATTCTAATTATCATTCAAGTATAGAAAATCCTCCTGCTTCAAGTGATGCTTGTTGTAATTTAAACAATAAGTGTGTACACAATAACTTATGTTACGCTAATGCTGCTACTACAGATGTTAATGGTGATGGCGATTTAGATTACTGTAATTCAGGAACTTGGTTAGATTGTATTGATAGTAGTCAATGTAATGCTGTCGAAACGTGTCAGAGTAACGATTGTGTTGTGTCAAACTATCTAATCATCCAATCGACAATACTTTCTTATTGGGATCCTTTTCAAACAAAATGGATTGAAGCAACACCAGATGTGACCCCTTTAGAAGGAAGTAATCGTACAATGAACGTAACAGTAAACGTACAGAATTCTACCACTATAAACAGTTGCACAGTTCGAATATTCAACGCAACAGGTAGCTATTTAAACCCTACTATGAGTTTTACTGGTACTATTCGAAATATTGGTTCACAAATACAGTGTAATTGTACATGGAACATGGAATACTGGAGAAATCCTGGGCAGTGGAATGTTAGTGTAAACATGACTTTATCAACAGGTATAAGTAACTTTACGTCGAAGAATTTTACGTACATAAAGCTAGTTTCTTTGGATATTAACGTTACTGGAAATATTGATTTTGGGACTGGTTATCCTGGCGATAGGGTTAACTCAATTAATTCTTATCCATTAGGAATAAATAACACAGGGAATGTTGTATTAAACGTTTACATTAATGGTAGTGATTTTGTAGGTAACCCGAATTCTGCCTACATAATATATGTAAGAAACATAACATACAGCAAAGATAAAAGCGTGTTTACTAGGCTGACCGAAACCCAGCAATTGGTTTATAGCAATCTTTATCCAAGAGATACTAAGCCTATTTATTTCAACATGAGCATACCCATAGGATATTTAAATCAGAATTACCAAAATAATATTAACATCAATGCAACAGGGTAATACGTAGATGAATATGGTAAAATATACTGCCTTTATTTTTATTATAGCTCTTATTGTAGTATTCTCTTTTGCAATAATGTTTCCTAAAAGTTTTGATCAGATCAGAAAAGCAGCTGAATTGGCAATAAAGACTGGTCAATTACAGATTGGTGGAAAAAACCCAAGAGTTGATCAGATTTACATAGAAGATAAAGCTTGTACCCCTTCTGCATCTGGTCCTGGGGTTTTAGGGTTAGCTGACTCATCTGTAAATAAAGTTATAAAAGCATATATAGCAGATGATAATGGAAATTGTAATGCGGCTACAGCAACTGCTTATGTTTGTGATCCTAATGCTGCTACTTGTAATCAAGCTACTAGGATTTGGCAATCTGGTATGACATTTACAAACTCACCGGACGGAAATGTGCATTGTAACTTTACGGTTAGTTCTAACTTCCCTTTATGGTTTTATTATAGATGGGGTGACTGGAAGATTAATGTCACTGTGAGTGATCCTAGCTCACTTTACAACAACACAGTTCAATATTGGTATTATAATATATTGAATGCAGTAGAGTATCCTTATAATCCAACCGGAGCTACTATTGATTTTGGAGCTTTACCAACGGTTGGAGAATGGAATGATGGAAGGGGTGGAGGTGGAACGACTGGTAACTATATTAAAAATACTGGTAACATAAGAGTTAATGTTACTTGGAATTCTACTGATTTCACATGCCAAAGTGGAACTTGTACTGGTGACATAATTCCAATCACCAATAGTCCTGACAGTTTCTGTATAGACCGCGATACAACAAGAAATGGGGGTACTTTCTCACAACAGTGTATGAATGCTAATGAACTTATTCAATCATGGTATATACCTACTGGTAAACCTGCTAGTATACAAAGATGTACTACTTCAGCTTGCACTGGGGCTACAGAAGATGATGATGGTGGTTCACCGAATGATGCTTATTATTATCAATGGTGGCACATATATGTCCCTAATGTTCGAGAAGGTACTTATCAGGATAGTATTCAATGGACTGGTATTCCATGTCCAACATGTGGTGGGTGATAAATTATGTTTAAATATGAAAAATTGAGTTTAATTACAACTTTATTAATATTATTAAGTTTTCAAGCAGTTTGGTCATTTGGAATTACTGAACCATTGCCAGTTGGACTAAAATTGTTGAGAGGCGATTCTCAAAGATTCTTTTTCCAGATACAAGCTGTATCTTCCACAAATAAATTAGAATGTACATACACTATTACCGGCATGGATCCTTTAATTATAAATTTTGATCAAGATTCTGTGACAGTAGATGCTGGAGGTGTTGAGAATGTTTATGGAACTGTTACAGTGCCAGAGACAGCACCAGTAAAAACATATAGCGGTCAAGTTATGGTAAATTGTGCACCTCCCATAGGAGCTCAAGAAGGTACTGGCTCAAGATTACAACAATCAATGGCAGTTCAGTTTAATCTTAATGTAGTTGGAGCTTTAGAAGAAAGAAAAACTGAAACAATACCAGAAGAACAACCAAAGGTATCTTACATACCGACATTTACAATATTAGTCATTATAATTGCGATAATTGCGATTGTATACTGGTTCATTTCAAAAAGAAAAAAAAAGAAATGAATAATATTTAACTCTATTTCTAAGTCTGTATATTTTATAAGTCAAAATTACCAAATTATATTAAGATAGAATGATGTACAAAGCTAAGTTTATTTTTGTTGTGTTTCTCATTGCTTTTTTAGCTATAATTGCTATTTCAATCACTCTCTCTGGTGGTGTTGATAAATTCATAGAAAATGTGAGGTTAGCATTGGTTCAGGGTCGATTCGAGATAAAAGCACAGCCTCCGACTGTGGAAGCTATATACCTCGAGCATCCTATCAGCGGTTTAGCAAACTGCACCGAGAATTACTTAGATTGCTCGACTGATCCTGATGAGGGTTATATAAGATATCCCACGATAATAGCCATGGTAAGAGATACTAGTGGTGATTGTGATACTCAAGATAGTGCTTACGTAACTGTATGTACGCCTGGTATGGTAGAATGCAATAACGTTACATATGATAGAGCAGCTAAATTGAATTTTCTTGCTAAAAGTTCTGACAATGCATATTGTAACTTCTCTACGAATGTCATTGGGTTTGATTATTATGAAACTCCAGGAGATTGGGGAATTTATGCTAATGCAACCGATGGGGCGAGATGGAATTCGAATGAACCATATTCAGTTAGATTTTATTATACTCCCAAACCTGCTTTTAGCTATCCAGCCTCAGGTAGTTTAGTAGATATGGGGGTTTTGAGAGTAGGTGAATGGAATAACGGTACAGGAGATGCGGGTACTCCACCAACTAATCCTGCAGCTCAGAACATAGGCAATGTTAAACAGAATGTGACATGGAATGCCAGTGACTTTACAACTGGCATATATACATTCCAAATAGATGGTACTAACTATGTTATAGACGATGACAAGGATGGGACGAGCGATGTGGATAATTTTGAAGAGGTTTATATTGATAATGATCCTACTAAAGAGGTAATGTTTCCGTATAATGCTTCAGTTGTGCCTCCAGTTGACGGATATTTAGATGTCTGTAGTAATTTTGATTGTGATGGTGTTAATGACCAAGATGCCAAATTCAACATTTATTGGCACATTAATATACCAATTGGTCAAGAACCTGGTACTTATTCAAATGATATAAGTATAACTAATGTAGGATAGTAGTTGATTTATATGAAAATTGTAAAAATCGAAAAATTCAGTCTGATAGTATTTTTTGTTATATTGATGTCAATTCCGATCGTTAAATCATTTGGCGTCTCTTTACCCATTCCCCACGATTTGAGAATGATGCCAGGGGATACTGCAGAATTTGCATTTCAAATCCAATATTCAACATCTACGAACAAACAATCCTGTAATTGTTATACTGAAGGTTTTGACCCTTTAATAATAACGTTTAAAGAAAAAACGGTTGTGATTAATCCTGGACAAGCAGCAACAGTTTTCGGAACTATTACAGTCCCTGCCAATGCACCAATAAAAACATACACGGGTAAAATATTCGCTAGTTGTACGCCGATTGTTGAGACACAAGATTTATCTGGTTCTAAAATCAGCCAGACGAGTGGTATAAAATATACTCTGTCAGTTGTAGGAAGTGAAGCAGAAAGAAAAATTACTGAAATGCCAAAACCAACAAAAGAAGTACCAACAATATCTACTTCTTCAGTAATGACAATAATAATAATTATAATAGCAGTGCTAGCAATCGGTGTCTACTATTGGTCTGAAAAAAAGAGGAAGAAAAAATAGAATTTTTCTAGTCTTTTTTCTAATCTTAACTTTCTTATTAGTTTATTGTTCATTTTTAGTAGATGCATTTAACATAGTTTCTACTTTTACTCTACCACCAACTTCTATAGTGAACCTAACTATTCTAATCAATAATCAAACATGTCCACAGTCAGAACCATTTCCATATTTTTGCTATGGTGACACTGTTAACATATCTAACATGCTAGAAAATTTTGGGAACGTAAATGTTTCTGGAAATTTAACACATAGAATATTCAATACAACTGGTGGCATCGTAAACCAAGATGATTGGTTCAATCTAGACATTTCAATGCATGAAATCGTATACATCAACACTCCGTACGATGTAAAGAATTGGGATGAGATCGGTATTTTCACAATAACAGGCAATTACAGCTATAATGAGAGTTATGCCCCGGCAAGATGTAATTTTTGGGTTTACAAAGGCATTGGTAACTTACTCGTTTCTGAGGATAAAATACTTCTTTTAATTCCACCCGGGAAATCTAGAGTTTCTGATCCCCCTCTAAAGCTAAGATTACAGTATGCATGTAATAATGCTATTGTTAAGATGAACGTATCTTCTGACGCTCCAGGAAACTGGACTTCATTCAACCCCCAAGAAATATTTTTACTGCCAACTGGTGAAGAGAATTCTACAGAGATTAACGTTACTGTGCCTATGGATACGGATTTAGGTCCGTACTATGGTTGGATATATGCTAATGTAGACGGTCAACAAGTGCCGATAAATTTGACTGTTGTTGTTACTGTTCTTGACTTTTACATTAAAACAAGAATACCACTGGATAAAAAAGAAGTATGTCAGGGAGATCAGGTTTATGCAGAAGTCAACATTACTAAAATAGCTCCAATGGGAAAAGTCGATTTCAACATGACTTATCAGATTTTACACGAAGGAAATGTTATAGCTGAAATGAAGGAAAATCTAACTTTAAACGATACTTTCAACAGTACAATCAGAGTACCGATATTAGTAGTCCCTTCTAATGCTCCAACAGGTAATTATACTTTCTTATCCCATCTTGAACACGATAATATATTTTTTGAATCAGCTGATAAGTTTAAAGTAATGTCTTGTGGGAAACCAAAACTTCCTGAAGGAGGTGGAGGCATAGGTGGAGGGAAACCTCCAATTCTACCGACAAAAAAACAATTAATACTAAATCTTTCAACCACCTTGATTTCAGTAACAACTGGCAACAGTACTAGTTTTGTAGCTACAGTAGAAAACACAGGAAATACAGCAGTTAAGGATGTTAAGATTTCTATCGAAGGTATTTCATCAGATTGGGTTGAAATGATTCCATGGATTGTAAATATCCCTGAAAAGGGAATGCAAGGATATTTGATTCTTATAACTGTGCCTAGCGATGCTAAAACGGGTGTTTACAAATTAGGAGTCCAAGCTACTGATGATGTACAAAGTAACAGCGAAAATCTGACTTTGATCATCGGTAAAAACATAAAAGAAATAGCAGATTTAATGTTGGTTGAATATCAGAAACTCTTGAAGGAAGCTGCCCAATCCTTATCAGTTGAAGATTGTTTGGATGTTACAGTAATTAAGACTATCCACGAAGATTCTCAGCTTGCTTTTGAGAAGGGCTTAAAAGAATATGAGAAGAAGAACTATGCACAAGCAATAAATTGGTTTGAGTATGCTATACCTTTAGAACAGAAAGTATTAGCAAGGGTTGACATAAGCATAGAAATGGAATTGTTGGCATCAAACTCTTCAAAGATAATAATGCCACCATTCTATAAACCGGAAGAACAGTTTATTCGAGCTCAGGCATACCTTGAAGAAAAGAACTATGAGAAAGTATGCGATCCGATAGAGAAAATAAGGAAATTCATCTTGGTTGGTTTAGTCTTCTGGCCTGGATTAGTGATAATAATAGTTTTAGTAATAATCATTTTAGTCTTCTTCTACAGACATAAAAGAAGAAGAGAAAGGGCTAGAATTCTAGAAGAAGTAAGAAAGAGATTAGGACCGGAAACATAAGTTTTAAATTCTACTATACTATAATTATTATCATTAGTAGTTATCATTAGTGATTATTATTAATGGAAAAAATGTAAAGCAAGAGATAATTAGAATTTTAGAAATTCATCCAGAGGGATTAACACTCCAGAGTTTATCTAACCAGATAGGCGTTAGCAGACAAACCATTATTAAGTATGTTTTTGAGTTAAAAGGTTCTGGTGTAATCTACAGGAGAAGAGTCGGTTCTGCAACCCTACATTACTTGAGGAGTATCCTAGCTAAATTTAATAAACAGTTCGAAGAGGTGGATTATGAAGCTCCTTCCTAAGAGAATCGAATCATCAATAATTGTAATGATTTTCTTAATGTTAACTGTATTCATAAGTATTGGTTATTCAACCACTCAATTAAGTTTCATATTAGATCCAGATAACCCTTCTTTCAGTTATAAAGAAAATCAATTCAACGATTCCAGTACTTATAAGAATTTGATCTATAGTAACAATGAAAACAAAACAGCATGGATAAGCATTCCTAAAAATTCTACGATAATATTTTCAAACATTACTTTAAGAGGCGAGAGTACTCCGATTCAAAGATACTCTCCTGGTGTAGTATATGATATAGCAGTAGATAATGCAATTACTTCTACATCGGATAATGAAATAGCTGTAGGTGTTAGAGGAGCAGCCAAATTATTAAATTCTTCAGGAGTACCCATATGGTCTTATGATTTGATTGGAGGAAAAGCTTATGGTGTGTCAATAGGGAATATTACCGCAGATGAAGGTAATGAAATAGTAGTTGGAACAGACACTCGTTATTTATATATTTTAAGAGCAAACGATGGTGTTGAATTAAAAAATAAGCTAGGGAATAATGTTTTTAACGATGTTACTATCGGAAACATAAAAGCATCTAACCTTGATAATGAAATAACGGCAGCATGTGATGATGGTAAAGTATACTTGTTTGATAATAATCTTAATGAATTATGGAATTACTCCGCTGGAGGTGCTGTAAAATCTGTTGCTGTTGGAGATGTCAATTCTTCTATAGAAGGAGATGAAGTTGTAGCTGGGGACAACAGTCATTCAGTTTATTTGTTAAATTCATCTGGTTATCTTATTTGGGGTCATGTATGGTCATCTGGTACTGTATGGGACGTAGCTATTGGAAACGTAAATAAGTTCAAGCTTGGGAATGAAATAGCAGTAGCAGTTGATAACACAGTTTATTTGTTAGATGCGGATAATAATGAATTATGGCGTTATCAACCGAGTAATTATCCAGTAGAATCTTTAATTATCGGTAATGTAACTAATGATGAAGAAAATGAGGTCATTATAGGGTCTAGAGATAATAAAGTTTATGTATTGAACTCGGCTGGACAATTGATTCTAACTTATAGTACAAGTGATTGGGTGCAGGGAGTTGCAGTTGGTAATCTTACTGCCGATCCTGGGAATGAAGTCGTAGCCGGATCTTTAGATGGAAATGTTTACATACTTAATTTTGAGTATTATCCGACGAATGTTTATCTTGATGTTGGCAATAATGGCAATAAAGATTGGCAAAATCCATCGTCAAAATTGAGAGACTTTGTGAATATCTCTGGTCCAAACATTAATTCAGGAATTCAAGATTATCTCAACAGTTGCACTTCTCAAGTTTGTGATATCCCATTGGTCTTCCATTCAGATTCTGGCGGTGATCTAAACGTAACATCTATAAACATAACCTATAATTATAGCGCATTAGAAGCAATTTCGACTATTGGTCCGATTGACGCATGGTCAAGGACGAACAACACAGAAGTTAACGAGACTGTTGGTAACCGATCTAAAATCATATCTTATTCGCAGCCAGCTAATGACATAACGATTAAATACGTGAAGATAAACGATGGTGTAACTGCATGTGATTTTTCTGGAGAGAAATATTCTACTACAACTGTAGAAAGTCAGACCGTTTGTGACATAAGCACGGATATTTTCACTGTCAGTAAAAGTGGAACTTTGCCGTCTTCAAGTCTTCTCTGGGATAGTAGTATGAGTTATGGGATACCAATTTTGGGCAGGGAAGATTTACCAGTCACAACTCCGGATGGAAAATGGATGAAGAATCTCACAGTATGGAATGAAACAACCACGACTTTCTACAATGTAACAGCAAATATTAGCATTGGTTCAGAAGTTAAATCCAACGAAGGTTTGTTCGTCGAATGGGAAAGCAATTTTTACGATATAACTCCATCTAATAGTTGCCCGAATTACGAGATTAAATCGAATGACTTTTATACTTGTAAAGGTCCTGATTCTGATGGAAGTGGTGCTTCTGATTTCTTCTTGGTAAAACAATCCCATACTTCTATTGTTAATTACACTGTAAATGGGTCGATTAATTCAAAGCCGGTTTTGAGTTTTTTCAGTGTTAATCCAGGTGAAGATATTTGGGGCAATAACTTTAGTTTTTACGTTGATGTTTATGATTTTGAAGGAGATAATGTCACACTTAACCTATGGGTTTATCACATTAATTCTGGTGTTTGGGAAAGAGTTGCTTCTCAGAATACGACGAGAAATACGAATGAAACAGAAACTTTAATTTTCAATGTAACTTCGACAAAACCATGGGTTGGTAAGAATTGGTACTTATACGAATACGCAGACTTTAATGGAAATGCATATATTCATCCATTTGAAAATACTAGTGAAAAAACTGGGGGACCTACGGTTCTAAAGCATAACACATCTATTTCATTAATAGAAGGAGATGGTGAAATTGTTACAAGAATGGGGTCTGATTCTGCTACCTTTACAGTTGTTGTTACAGACACAGATTTAAGTCCGCCTGAAAATGTCAGTGATGGAGTCAATTGCAGTTTTTGGGCAACAAAAGATAGAGTTAATTTTGTTCTCGTAAACTCCACGAAGACTAATTCTTCAGGTTTTTGTACATTCATGTTTGATCCAGATTCTTCTTACTTAGCAGGTCAACAATGGTGGAAAGCTGGGACATATCAAGATGCGTACTATAATGACAGTAATTCAACTAATTTCACTGTTAACATTTACGGTGCGTTAAACATTAACCTTACCATAATAAATCAAAATTTTACTAGAGGAATAGATTCAACTTTAGAAGCTAAGTTGGTCGATGAAAACCTAAACGATGTGTCTGAACCCGGATACACTTGTACATGGTATGTAAATAATACACAAATCAATGTCACGGCTACAGACAGTGCAGGACATTGTCAACATATCTGGAAAACTGATTGCCTGTCTAATATAGGTAGTTATCCCATTAATGTAACGTTGAGTGGAGGTTCTGGTTACTATACTATAGCGAACAATAAAAGTAGTACAAATGTAAACCTAAAAGGTACTCTGAATGTGACAATAATTCTTCCAAGCGATGGTTCATTTTACTATGAAAAAAATAATGTATATCTGAATTCAACAATCTTAGACGAGTGTCATATACAACCCCCAGTGTCAAATAATGTTAATGTAACTTGGGGTGGGATTAGACAGATTATTAATGGGAATGCATGTCCTAACGTTGCAAATGGTATAATTGGACAAGGTATTAACAGAACTTGGACTCTCGACAATACATGTTCTGCTCGATTACTGGTTATAAACGCTACTGCTAATGGAGATTTATATAAATCTGATGTAAAAAATGTTTCGATCTATATCTTTGGATTTTCTAATGTTAAAGTCATAACGCCCGCAGATGGTAGTATTGCTTGGAGGAATGAATCGGCAATAGTAAACATAGTTTGTAGAGTAACTAGTAATGCGTCCACCGGACCTATTAGTAATTATCCTGTCGAATTCTGGGACGATGCTGTTTCACTCGGCACATCATCAACAAATTTCGAGGGCAACGCGACAGTCAAATGGAACATAACTTTAGATTCAGTAGTACCAGATGGTAATCATACGATTAAATGTAATATCTCTAATAACCCAACACTCTATTGGACTACTTCTATCGCTGAAGCAAATTCAACCGTAACAGTGAAGGGTAAGGCAGATACTTCACCACCGATATTCCTGAGAGTTAGTGCAAATTCAGTCGAACAGTACAAAGAAAATGTTACCATTGAGGCAGATGTTGTTGATGTTTGGGCTGTAGATAAGGTATGGATAATAATAAATCATCCAGATGGAACAAACTCCACTCACACAATGACAAAAGTATCTTCTTTAAATTGGACATATTCTGAAAACTTTACTAATTTAGGAGATTACGATTTCACAATTTTTGCGAATGATACGACTAATAATGTAAATCAAACATCGAGTTGGTTTGAAGTTTATCTCCCACTAATACTTACCGGTAACATAACGAATTGGAATGGAGCAACAAACATCACAGCAAGTTTGAATTTCTACAGGAACGGTACCAATAATATAATCCATCAAATTAATACTAATTCTTCGCATGGATACTATAATCTTACTGTTCACAAGAGATTGTATGATTTAGAAGTGAAAGTATTCAACCACATGATTCTATTCCATAATCTTAACACAACTGATACGGCAATAAAACAATTCAACACAACAAACCCAACAAATATCACAAACCCATTGAATTTCACAGATATAGAAATAAATTTGATAAGGCCAACAAAATCAATAACCAATTTTGCTGCTTTTGATATAAATTCAATTTTCGTCAATGATTTCACGACTATTACGATGAATTATTCTCCCAACGTACCTCAATTCAAACCAGCAGTGAGAGTATCCAGATGTGATAGTTGGTTGTACCCAAATAAAACTTGTATGAGTTGGGGTAATCCTGCTGGGACACCTGATCTAGATGCTGATACAGTCTCTCTTAATGTAAATTCTCTCTCTGTGTATGCTGCCATCGAAGCAGCTGAATGTGGAGATACATACTGTCATTCTGTCGAAACTTGTTACAATTGTCCTGCTGATTGTGGTCCTTGTGGTACTGGGGAAACAGGTACTGGTGGTGGCCCAAGCGGTGGCGGTGGAGGTACTCCTCCAACCACTACATTCCCATTATCTCTGTGGTTGTTTAGTGTCAGGACTAACTTGACAGAACCTCAATTAAACCCTGGAACTGAAGAAACTTATGCTTTATGGGTTACAAACAATGTTGATCGTAAAATCAACACATCCATATCAATAACAGGCTCAATCGCTAAATTCATCAGTTTAGAGAAGAAATCAATGGAAATTGATCCTAAAGCAGAGAATATCGATAAAATCTATGTTGTTGTACCTAGTGATGCTGAACCTGGAACATATACAGGACATATAAATGTTGTTGGTGATGGAAAAACAGAAGCATTACCAGTTACGCTTGCAGTATCCATTAAAGGAGCTACTTATTTGGATGTCTTAGTCGAATCTCGAAACAAACGTGTAGGTATAAATGAAACAGCTAGATTCCGTGTTATGCTGTACAACTATGGTCTTTGGAAGAAATTGAATCTGAACTTAACTTATTTCATTAAAAACCCTGAGACTCAAGAAGTTTTTTACGAAGAGAATGAAGGATTAGAAATTACTCAGTCAAAAACATTGGATAAAATGATTCCGTTATCGGAATTAAACATATCAGTTGGTAGATATCTTTTTAACGTCACGGTACAATACGACAGTAAAGTTGCTTCTGCATATGACGATTTCGAAGTTACTGAATCTTTCTGGACAACTGATCGAATAAATATGATGATTTATATTATCTTAGGAGTATCCATACCAATCATAATATACTTTGTAAGAAAACGCTACATATCCTGGAAACTTTCTAAAGCGAGATACATATTCCCGATTGATTTCCGTAAACTCCCAGTTGGTAAAATATGGCTCGGTAAAATTGCTGAAACTAACAGAAAAGCCTACTTCGATATGAATGAATTAAGGACTCATGTGTTGACTGCTGGAGCGACTGGTTCAGGAAAGTCAGTTTCGGCTATGATATTCGTAGAAGAATTGTTGAAAGAAAATATACCTATTATAGTATTTGACCCGACAGCACAATGGTCTGGCTTCGTTAGACCTTGTAAAGATCCTAATTTGATTAGATATTATAAAGAGTTCGGGCTTAGTACGAGAGATACAAGACCCTACAACGGGATGATATACGAAGTAACTGATCCAAACGTCAAAATAGACTTTGATAAATTCATGAATCCTGGAGAAATCACAGTCTTCATGTTGAATAAACTTAAACCAGGACAATACGATGATGCAGTCAGAAACATAATCGATACTATCTTCGCTCATGGATGGGAAGAATCAACCAAATTGAGGATGGTTGTAGTATTCGATGAAGTGCATAGATTGCTCGAAAAATATGGTGGTAAAGGTGGTTATGTTTCATTGGAAAAGGCATGCAGAGAATTCAGAAAGTGGGGCATTGGATTGATAATGGCTTCACAAGTTTTGTCCGACTTTAAAGAAGCTATCAAGGGTAATGTTTTAACTGAAATTCAGTTGCACACAAAATCCTTGGGTGACTTGGGTAGAGTCGAGAAGAAGTATGGTTTAGATTATGTTAAGAGAGTTACAAGATTAGAAGTCGGTGTGGGTATGATGCAGAACCCAAGGTACAACGAAGGTAGACCTTGGTTCGTTGCTTTCAGGCCAACTCTGCATGAACCTCATAAGATTCCTGATGTAGACCTTCAGACATACAAAGAATATTCAGCCATATTAGCCAAGATTGAAGCCAAGATTGAAAGCATGGAAAAGGCAGGACAGGATGTGTTCGATTTGAAGACTGAGTTTAAGTTGGCTCAAGATAAACTTAAGAAGGGAAGATTCAGGATGGCTAAAATATATATCGACTCGTTAAGAAAACATGTATTAGAAGGGTGATTTAAATCTGGAATATATTTGAAAAGAAGAATGATTCAAAATCTACTGAAGACAAAATAGAGGAAGAAAAAAAAACTAAAAAGAAAGAAGAGTTGGAGATAGTCGAAAAAGCAAAGGAAGAAAAAACCAGAGAAGCAGAAGAACAAGAAATATCTGAAGAGAAAGAAGAAGGGGAGGAGACAGTTGAACCAGAGCCAGAACAAGTATCCGAAGAATTGATAAAAAAATACGGTGTGACAAAAGAAATACCAAAAAGGCAAATTGCTGAAGAATACGTTGAAGAGACTCCAGCCGAGATAACAAGCGAAGAAGAAACGAAAATGTCTGATCTTGTTCTTAGGTTGGAGAAGTTAGACGGAAAACTAGAGATATTAGATAGTTCTAGGAATGATGTTAACGAGAGATTGACACAGGTTGCTGAAGAAATAGGAGAACTGAGAACGATGATGATGGAGAGAGAAAGAACTTTTGATAAGGTAAAATCTCAGTTTGAGATAGTAAAAGAAAGTGTTACTGATATTCGACCCGAAAGGTTAACAAAAAAGTTTGAAAAAACTGAAAAAGATATTCTTGAAAGTAAGGCTAAAATCGAAACTCTTGAAACTCTTATTAAAGCATTGGCTGATGAAAATAGAAGGTTTCGTAGGTTAATGGAAAAAATAAAAAGCTTTGAGAACTTGGTTGATATTTCTTATGAGATGGAGAGAAAACTCTCTAGAATAAATGAAATTAAGAATTATGCTGATGTTGTTGTTGCCAAAGTTGAAAACATATTTTCTGAATTAAATGAAAAGGTTAGTCAGCTCGAGAGTCAAAGAGAGAAGATTGAAAAATTGGACGAGTTGACGATTGAAATTACCAAGATGCTCGATGAAGTTAGTGTGAAAATGACAAAGTTCGTCACAGAAAAAGACTTGAAAGATTTCAAGAAAAGTTTGGAGGAGGATTTGGCAAAACTTCCGAAGGGTGGAGGGCAAACAGTACAGGTAACTGGCACTAAATGGGTTCAAGACAGTATAACAGAATTAGCACAAAGAATATCTAAGCTCAAGTCAGTGGTTGAAAGCCAAAATGAAGTCATTAACAACATAATTGATAGACTAGAAAATGCTGTGAAAGAAACTAGCTAACTGAGTTAGGTTTATTAAAAAATTACAGCTTTTTACTGTATTTCTTTGCTAATCTCGTCACTGTTTCTTTTAGACCTAATCCCAAAGCTATAGCAATCCCCAAACCCACAGAACCCACTAGTATTAATATGATGTTATTTATCAAATATGGATCTATTCCAAAGAAAGGCAGAGCTAAAGAGATTACTATTATAATTGTGAGGAAGAATATAACTCTCGCTATGAATTCAGAATACTCAACTTTCGTGGCTATTACTTGTCCCTGGACGTACTTAGCTAAAATATAACCGACGATTATTATTATCATTCCTTCCAATAATCTGGGAACAAAAGATAAGATTTGGCCTACGAATTCAGTCAACGCTGGTACGCCTAAGACTTGTACAGCTGCTTGTATGAATGCCAAATATATAATCCAAGAGACAATCAGGCCGAATATGTTGCTGACCTCAAAACCTCTACCGAACTTAAAATATCTATCTGCTTTTAATCTTATTAATAGACTTTTTGTAATTTTTCCTATGATTTTTCCCACTATCCATCCAATCAACATCAGTAGCGCTGCTGCTATAACTGCTGGGACATAAGAGGCTAGTCTCGACAAAATATCTCCAAATACTAAAATTTGTTCTAACCCATCCATATCCTTAATTATAAAAAAACCACCTTATAAAATTATCCTCGGATTAAAAACTTTTTGCTAATCAAAAGAATAATTTTGTTAAATTGCATTTTAATGTGCATTTTTGAAAATTAATTTTTCAATTTCAATGTTTTCATCTCAACATTACTCTCCCAAAATCAGTTAATATACTGAGCATGAGATTATCTTTGGGTGTTCATCTATGCTTTGTAGAACATGCAATAGTCATTTAATCTACAATTTTAATCACGGTTTAACATCGACTAAGATATGTTTAATATGCGGACAAGTCGTTAACCAGAACAGAGTAATTAGAATTCTGTTTTGATTTTTCTCTTTCAAAGAACAAAAATCTATCTGATTCTGTGTATTAAAACGCCGAGAGTGGGATTTGAACCCACAAGTCCTTACGGACACAGGTTTTCCAGATTCGCCTTCTTTAAAGAATCCTGCGCACTACCTGATTATGCGATCTCGGCTTGTAGCTATTCTAAATATGTAAAACACTTATAATTATTTTTTCCTTCTAATTTTTCCCTTAAGTTTTCTAAAAATTCTTTTAATTCTAG
>Ga0172363_10000564_pt1 | contig 28388 bp, 23 predicted proteins | sample LakKivs2_kivu2a2_FD_114541 | JGI IMG/M metagenome (GOLD analysis project Ga0172363, IMG submission 114541) | Sediment microbial communities from Lake Kivu, Rwanda - Sediment s2_kivu2a2 | ecosystem: Environmental > Aquatic > Freshwater > Lake > Sediment | place: Rwanda: Western Province, Lake... | reverse complement strand
CTCTGGCAGGACAGATTAAATTAGCCACCCTGAAGCAGAAACAAAAGTTCTTATTGATTACAAGCACCAAACCGTTGGAAGGTAAGTCTCTGACGACAGCCAATCTGGGACTTGTCCTGGCGGAAGAAGGGAAAAAGGCGCTTCTTATCGAAGCTGATTTAAGGCGGCCGATGCTCGACAGGATTTTCCATGTTGAGTCCAGGCCAGGACTGGTGGAGGTGTTGTCTGGCGATATACCTCTTACGGCGGCAATAAAAAATCCTGCGCCGAATCTTTCACTTTTAACCGGCGGTAAGCATCCGCCCAATCCCCTTGAATTATTCGAATCAGAAGAAATGTCGCAACTCCTCAGAATGTGCAGGGAAACATATGATGTCGTTCTTTTTGATTCTCCACCGCTTATTTCCGTACCGGATACGTTTGGACTTGCGTCGAAAATCGACGGAATAATCCTGATCTACAGGCATGGAAAAGTCACCAGACCGGGGCTCCAGCGGGTTGTGCAGCAGCTTGAGAAGACCAACACGAAAATTCTCGGTGTTGTAGTGAACGACGTACGCAAGAGCCAGATGGCTGGCGGAAGCGATTATTACTATTACCATTACCGGTACCGGGATTCTGAACGCCGTTCGGGGTAAGTGATTGTCTGCTTCAATTAAGACATTAATTCTGGCCATTGTTTTACTGATAACAGTCTTTCTGGCTTACCTCATTACCGCTGGTTCTCCTGAAGTTTTGCTGACTCTTCTGGTTGTTATTGTTGCTGTTATGCTTACAGTGATTGATGCCAGGATCGGGTTGTTTTTTATTGTCTTTTCAATGCTGCTGTCCCCTGAATTTGTCCTGGGATATGTGAGCGACCGCCGGCTCAGTTTAAGATTTGAAGATTTAATTGTCCCTGCGGTATTTTTTACTTATTTTGCGATTATTGCGGTTAACAAACAAACTGCCCTCATAAAACGCACACCTCTTAACGTTCCTATTCTTATTTATCTTTCCGCATGTTTTCTTTTTACAGGCAGGGCAATATTATCCGGAGGAATAAATCACATAAAAGCATTTTTTTACATATTGAAATACGTCGAGTTTTTTATGATTTATTTTCTGACTGTTAATATCGTCAGGACAAAATCCGAAGTAAGAAAATATCTCTGGGCAGGTCTGGTTACCTGTCTGATTGTCCTGGCTTATGCGTACACTCAGATTAGTCCCGGTACCAGAGTCAGCGCTCCTTTTCAGCCGGAGGGAAGCGAACCGGCTTCTCTCGGAGGTTACCTGATTATTGTACTCGGGGTTGTAACCGGTTTGACGGCTTACAGCAGGAATAAAACGGTAATTGCCGGAGGTGCGGTTTTCTGGGCATTGTGCATAACCCCTTTTCTGCATACCTATTCGCGGGCATCATATTTAGGCATTATTCCCATGATTGTGTCTCTGATTATACTGACGCGACGAAAAAAAATATGGATGGCAGGTGCTTTCGTCATACTTTTGATTTTGCTGCCTGTTATTCTGCCGCAGTCTGTGCTTGACCGTATCAACGAAACCTTTTCTCCGCAGAAACAGAGCGAATTTGGCCGCTGGAGGGTCAACCTGGATGAATCAACTGCCGCAAGAGTTGAAACTTACCAGTGGGTTTTTAGCAAACGTCTGCCGGAAAAACCACTGTTCGGGTGGGGTATAACAGGAGCAGGTTTTATTGACGGCCAGTATGCCATGGTTGCTGCGGAGCTGGGACTTACAGGTCTGGTTATTTTCATATGGTTATTAATCAGAATTTTCAAAACCGGATGGAAGCTTTTCAGGGCGGGTCCGGATGACTGGGAAAAAGGAATTGGCCTCGGGTATCTGGCCGGGGTGGTCGGACTCTTTTTTCACGGCATTACCACCAGCACATTCAGTATTGTACGGGTAATGGAGCCATTCTGGTTTCTGACAGGTCTGGTCGTATGTCTTGAACTCATAAATATGCAGGAAGAAATTTCGGCTTGAGATATGAACGCAAATAGCGGATTGGGTGTCCGGACTACAAAAGGTATTTTGTGGAATTACGCGGGCAAGTTCATTGAATTCTGCCTCGGCATCTGTTTTTCCATTCTGGTCGGCCGCTCACTCGGTCCTGCACGCTACGGCTTTTATAATTATATTGTAACGACTGCTACTGTATCGGTTCTGGTTTTTTCATTCGGATACGAGCAGATTCTGGTGAAGTATGTTCCTGATCTTGATTGCACCGCGGGCCGTCCCCACGGCAATATGCTTTTTTTTCATCTGGCTAAAAAAAGGCTTATATATTTTCTGGCCGGAGTCCTGCTCATATGGGCCGCAGAACCGCTGATTACCGGCAAATTTTCCATGAGAGTTACAGGACAGGGTTTCCTGGTTGCGGGAATTTTTGTTCTGCTTGGAATGCGCGACCTGTTCTCTGCTTTTTTTAGTGCGCGCCTTCTTTTGCGCGAAACGGCATTTATCAGGGTGTCCGGTCAGGTAATTGCGATTATTTTGATTTCAGGATATTTTTACCTGGCAGGGCCGTCGCTGCCGATAGTTGTCTGGTCTTTTCTGTTTTCCGCTGCCGCAGGATGTCTGTTCGGGTGGTATTACCTGAAGAGGATACAATGGTTCAAAAATTCCGGAGATCATGCAAACGGCAGTGAAATTCTCGACTGGTCAATGGTTAAATTCGGGTATGCGGTATGGCTTGTGAACCTGACGACCTATTTGATAAACAGTCAGATAAATGTCTTTTTCCTGATAGGGATGCTGAAAGATTCTCTGCAGGTCGGCTATTTTTCAACGGCGTTACTCTTCGGCTATCTTCCAAACGTACTTCTTTCAGGACTGGCAGGCGTAATGATGCCGGTTCTTTCCGAAGCAAGGGCGAATCCTGATTCACGAGTTCTGGAAAACACCTTTAGAAGCCTGTCGAAGGTTTTAATCCTGTCGCTGGTTCCTTTGCTTATGTTTCTGGTGTGGAAGGCAGGTTCTATTGTGGAAATATTATTCGGTTCGGAATTTGCTCCGACTGCGCCGCTGGTCAGGGTCACTTTAACAGCATACGCGTTGAATATTCTGTTTCTCACTCATTTGTGCACAAACCTGCTTTACCTGTACGGGAAGGAAAAGATTGTTCTGTGGAACCGGATAGCCGCCGGCATTGTCAATATAGCAATGATTTTTCTTCTGATTCCCGGGTTCTGGGCGCTCGGAGCGATGATAGCGACTTCTGTTGCGGTTTTGTTTCAGATAATCATGGAATTCTGGTTTGCCGTAAGAGGAAGAATGCGTCTGTATCCCCTTGGTTTTGCGCTCAAAGTTGTTTTCGGTGGAGCCGCAGGACTCTTTATCCTGAGTCTGTTCAGGGTTAAGGGAATTGCGGCTTTGACAGGGATTGCTTTTGTATATATTATTCTGCTATTGATTTTTTACAGGGTTACCCGCCTTTTAGATGCATCTGAGAAGAAATTCCTGTCGGGTTTTCACCCTGTATCCGCATTTGTTATGAGGTGGCTGTGAGCGTGAATAAGTCAGAAGGAATAAGCATCGTTATTCCGAGTTTTATGGGAAGGACGTTGCTGGAGAAACTTTTACCGCAGCTGAAAGATGCATGTAATAAATATCCGGCACCCTCTGAAATCATAGTTGTCGACAATTGCAGCAACGACGGTACAGCTGAATTGCTGGCGGATAAATTCAAGGGAGTCAGAGCTGTCATTTTGCCAAGGAACTATGGTTACGGATACGCATGCAACACAGGTGTAAAAGCAGCCGTGTATCCGGTTATAATCTGTATCACTACAGATGTTGAAGTTGATGCGGATTTCCTGAAATTTGTGCCGGAGCATTTTGAAAACAATTCGGTTTTTGCGGTCAAGATGAAAATTACCGGCAGCGGAAATGAAGACCCTGGTGACAATTGTGAATGGTGGGGACATCTGTCTTTCAAATACGGCTGGTTTTCCATGCCTTTCAGGAGTTTGCCAAAAGGTGATTCCAGACTTAAGCTGGCGGCATCTGTTGCCGGAGCCGCAGCAGCGTTTGACCGCGATAAATTTCTGTCAATAGGCGGATTCGATGATTTATTTTTACCGTTTTACGGTGAGGAAACAGATCTCTGCTACAGGGCGCTGAAAAGGGGATGGTCGATCGAATTTGAACCCCGCAGCATTGTCAGGCATATCGGGCAGGCAACGATATCCGTGCATTATTCCAGGCGGATGGTGGAAACAACCGGCGAACGGAATATGTATTTTCTGATATGGAAAAATATTCATAGCCGGGATTATATGCTGCTGCATCTGCTGTTCATTCCGGTGAGAATAGTACGCGGGATACTGTTCGCTAACCCTGTGCCGTTGTCTGGATTTATCAAAGCCATGCCTTTCTTACCGGAAGTCCTGAGGAAACGGCAGGAAGAAAAAAAACATGCGGTTAGAAAAGACGGAGAAATCTTTGAATTTTTCGGGTAAATTTTCAACTTTAAAAACGGTTATCGGTTTTGCGCTTGCACGACGGAGTGGCTATATACTCGGTCTGCTGAAGCCAGCACCGAAATCAATTACAATTGTTCTGACTAACCGCTGTAACAGCAGGTGTGCAATGTGCGATTACTGGAGGAATAAACATGAGCAGGAAATGTCGTTTGCGGAAATCTCCGGTCTCCTTCAAGAATCCGCAAGAGCAGGGGTGAGAAATGTCACACTTTACGGCGGCGAGCCATTACTGCGTTCCGATCTGAACAAAATAGTGGCAGAAGCAAAGAAAAACAAAATGTACATTCATCTTATCACAAACGGGTTTCTTGTCTCTGCCGAAAAAGCAGCAGAACTGGTTGAAGCGGGAGTCGACAGTGTTGTCGTATCTATTGACGCCGTTGGAGCGCTGAACGACAGGATACGCGGGATGCAGGGAGCCTATGAAAAATCGGTTTCTGCGGTTCTGCATTTCCAGCGCGCAGCAGAAAAATCCGGTCGCATAATTGATATCAAGGTAAGCGCGCTGATAATGAAACCGACTCTGTCCGGAGAGGGTATTCCGGCAATTCTGAAACTCTGTCAGTCGTTAAGGGTTAGCTTTTTTCCGAATCTCCTTGATTCAAGCATACCGTACTTTGCTTCAGCAGATTCTGTTGATTTAAATATTACCTCCGGAGAGTATCGGAAACTTGACAGTCTGATAGAACACATTATCGCGGCAAAAAAAGAGACGCCTGATCTGGTTCCGTTGTCTGTTCCTGCAATCCGGTTCATCGGTAGATATTTCAGGGACCCGGAGTGCAAGTCAGTTCCGTGCTGCAGGGGTATGCTGGGAGATATATGGGTTAATGCAGACGGAAACATTCATCCGTGTGCTGTTTTGCCTGTCCAGGGAAATATCCGGTCAGGCAGGTTTTCAGAAATAGTTCTTTCGACCGGATGGGCAGAACTGACAAGGAAAATGTTCAGGAAAGAATGTCCTGGCTGCAGCTGCAATTATCCGGTTAATGTTGAGTCAAGTTTTGCGTTTATTTTCCAGCATCTGTGGCACAAGTTGTTCCTGCGGAGGAAGCCGGTCGACAGAAGCCTTGCATATTTTCGGCATGAAGAGAATTATTTTGTTCAGAAAGGAACTGCCAGATACAGGTTTGCTTCACAGTATATTGCGGGGAAGGATGTCCTTGACCTTGGCTGCGGCGCGCGGCAGGGACCGTATTTCCTCACAGGCACAGCAAAACATGTTTCCGGAGTGGATGTTTCTCTGGAAGCAGTGGAATTTCTGAAAAAAAATTACCAGGCACCGAACCTTGATTTTTATCAGATGGATGCAGTGGAACTAAAATTCCAGGACAGTACTTTTGATGTGATAGTTTCTTTTGAGGTGATTGAACATATCGTTGATTTCCGGAGATATCTCAGGGAAATAGCAAGGGTCCTCAAACCCGGCGGCATTGTGGTTCTGTCGACACCCAACCGGGAGAAGGTTTCGCCGGATGGTCAGGCAGGCATCAGGGGTCATATCCGGGAGTTTTCCGCGGAAGAATTCAGAAAATTGCTTTCCGCGCATTTTGCCGAAGTTACCATGTTCGGTATTATGGAAAGTCCGCGTCTGAAAGCGTCGGCTGACACCGAAAAATCCGTTTACAGCCTGACAGGGTTTGACCGGCTGGGGCTCAGAAAAATTCTGCCGAAAAGTTTTCGCGTCGGAATTTTTAAAACGATAACCGGAACTATGGAAAAGATAGAGCATGTACCAACGGATGCGGAGATAAAACCCGAAGATTTTAGTTTTGTTCAGGAAGAATTGCCTTCTGAATATGATAACCTGGTGGCGGTTTGCAGAAAAAAAGGGTAAATCAATGGACAGGATAAATATAGTCTGTTTTTCCGTAAACAACTGGGAAAAACGGTGGGCAAGAAAACAGCATTTCATGCTGCAGCTGTCAATGCGTCCTGAGGTGAAAAATGTTGTATATGTTGAACCACCTCTGGCCCTGCACCGGATTTTTCTGTCGAATCCCGCAAAGGACTGGATGAGGTGGAAAAGAGCGCTGTTTCTGACGGAATACAGATACAGGGAAAATCTCAGCGTAGTAACGCCGTTGTTTATTTTACCGTTTTCCGGCATGGGGATCATTCACAGAATAAACCGTTTTATTTCCCTGAATCTGATGAAAATCGCAGAGCTTATTCCGCCGGTGAGCAGTTCCGTGATATGGCTTTACCATCCGTACGACCATTATCTCGCAGGATGGCTGAAAGGAAACCTGTTGTCCTGTTTTGATTGGGCAGAGGAGTGGTCGGAATATTTCATTGAACTTTCCGCAGCACAGCGCAGAAGGATTGCCGGTCTCGAAGAAAAAATCATAAAAAACGTTGATGTTGTCTTCACTGTATCAGAAGAAATGGCAGCAGCGGCAAGGAAACTGAATCCAGAATCGTATTTTCTGCCGAGCGGAACCATGCCCGAGATATTCAGTCCGGATAAAAAGCCTGTTCTTTCCGCTGAAATGCAAAAATTGAAGCATCCTGTTCTGGGATATATCGGAACGATAAATGAAAGAGTCGACATTGCATTATTGATAAAAATATCGGAGAATATTCCCGATTGCTCAATTGCTCTGATAGGCGATTTGCATTGCCAGCGGACGGACATTTCTGCGCTGGCCGGGAGGAAAAATATTTATTTATTGCCTGGACAGTATTTCTGGGATCTGCCTGCCTACACATGGGCGTTCGACGTTTGTCTTTTGCCTTATGTTCCGGCGCTTACAAAGGTTGAACCCACGAAGATATACGATTACCTGGCGACAGGGAAACCGGTTGTTGCGACTGCCTGTCCGGAAATAAAAAAGTTCGGAGATTATATTTTTATTGCCGGGAATGCCGACGAATTTGTTGAATGCATAAAAAAGGGGCTGACGGAGGACGACGATTCAAAAAGGAAAAAGCGTCTTGTCCTGGCTCAGGAAAATTCCTGGTCTAAACGCGCAGAAGAAATAATGAAATTCATTCAAAAAAATATCAAGGGAAAACAATGAAAAAAATTCTTTTTATTCCCGCGCATGCCGTTGAGGGAACAATCAGATGCCGGGCAATCCAGCTTGCAAGATATCTGTCGGAACGGCACAATGTCAAATACCTGACATGGTCGTCTGATTTTACCGGTTCATTGGCCGGCAGGGCTAAAAATATGTTAAGTGATTTTTTTCGCAGATCATCTGTTTTTTCGTCTGAAAAAATAACGATGGTCAGGCTTCCTGTACTGCGCAGGCCGCTTTCCGTGGCAGGATGGTTTAACGAGCGCAGCACAGTCGGATGGATTGAGAGAAACGGGATAGAGGTAGTTGTCAGTGCTTCGGTAAACATGTTTCCGGTTCCTGCGAGGCGGAGATTCAGGTATATCTTTGATTTTCACGATCTTCCGACGCCTGAGACCGAAACAGTGTACGGAAGATACAAAATGAGATTTGTCGACCGTGAGGCGGCAAAGGCAGATGCTGTTACTGCCTGCTCGGCAGGGTTAAAGAAATGGGCCGAAAACCGGTACCGGAAACAGGCGTACCTCGTTCCAAACGGAGTTGACCTGGAGCAGATACGAAAAGTCTCCGCCGAAACGATTTCTGAAGTCCGGAAAAGATACAACCTGGAAGGAAAATTTGTAATCGGCTGTATAGGCCATCTTGGTCCGTGGATGAATCTTGAATTTGTCCACAGAGTTTTCAAAAAGTTTTCCGGAAAATTTTCCGATTCGGTTCTTTTTATGGTCGGACCTGTGACAGGTTTTAAACCTCCTGAAGGCGACAATGTAATTTACACAGGGCCTGTCAGCCCTGCTGAAGTCGACCGGTATTTTCATGTCCTGGATGTGGGGCTTTTACCGAAGATTATAGATCCTTCACAGAATATGGCTTTTCATATCAAAATTATAGAATACACGGCAGTCAAGAAACCGGTACTGTCATCGCCTCTTGATGAAATTAAACGTCTGAACTGGCCGAATATTCTTGTCGCAGATTACAACGAAGAAAAATGGCTGGAGAATCTGTGTGCGGCGAGGAGAATGCCGTGGAAAAAAGAATGGGATAATCTTGTGTCGGCATACGACTGGCAGATTATCTGCCGGGGGCTTGACGAAATCATTGAAAAATTATGAACCCGGGACCGGTTTTTAAAAAGACCAGGTTTCTTAAAATCTGGTTCAGGAAAATAAGAAAGGCATATTATTCTTTTATTGCTTTTTCCGGAAATGCAGTTTTGCGTCCTTTTTTCACAAAGAAGAAACAGGATTCTGAAACGGTTAGACGGATTTTAATCGTCAGGGTGGACCGGCTCGGAGACCTGATTCTTTCCATTCCAGCCATCCGCGCTGTGCGTGAAACCTTTAAAGAAGCAGAGATAACGCTTCTGGTATCACCTGAGAATCATGAAATTGCCCGTGGTATTCCGGGAATAAATGCAACAATGGTTTTTGAAAAAGGGCTTTTATCTATGACGCATAGCTTGAAAAAAAGTAAATTTGATCTTGTCCTGGTTCTGCATCCTGGTTTTCGTCTGAATTTTCTTTCGTGGCTGACAGGCGCAAAGCAGAGGGCCGGATACGCAACCTGTGGCGCGGGATTTTTCCTGACGCACGGATTGCCTGATGACCGCGATGTACGCTCGAGACATGAAGTTGAATCTGCCCTGGAAATTGCCGGTCTTGCTGGCGCTGTCACGGAAAACAGGGAGGTAGAACTGAATATTTCTCCAGGCGACATGAAATTGGCGGAAGATTATATTTCTAAAAACATAAAACAGAACAGATTTGCTGTGGTTCATCCAGGCTCCAGGTACAGACATATCAGATGGTTGCCTGAAGGTTTTGCGCAGGTTGCCGATTACCTGGTAGAGAGCGGAATGGACGTGATTGTTCTTGCAGGGCCCGGAGAAAATGCCCTGGCAGGCAAGGTTGCGGAAATGATGAAACATAAACCTGTTATTCTTTCCGGAATTTCACTCGGAAAACTTTCAGGGCTGTTAAGCAGGGCAAGTTTGTTTGTCGGGAACAGCACAGGAACTATGCACCTGGCAGCGGCATTAAAGATTCCGGTTGTTGCGATTTTCGGAAACAACCATCCGCTGGACAGTTACAGGTCGTGGGGGCCATGGGGAAAAGGGAATATAGTTGTAAAATCTGATTTGAGTTGCCGCGGTTGTCATCCGGCAGATTGCAAGTCGTTTGACTGCATGAAAGCGGTTAAACCAGCTGATGTTATAGCGGCAATCAGGACAATGCCGGGTTTCAGGAGAAAATAGATGGCCGTTATTTCTCCGGAAAATTACGATTCGGATATCAAAAAGCAGGGGCTTCAGTATCAGATTGACCGGTATTACAGTCCGGTTGAGTTCAGTCATAGATACAGAATCCGGATTATCATGGAAAAACTGAATCCGCAACCCGGCGAGAAAATTCTGGACCTGGGCTGCGGTGTCGGAACCTTTGCTTTTCACAGTGCCGCGGCAGGAGCTTCGGCATGGGGAATAGATTATTCCGCAGAATCAGTTAAAGCGGCCGAAAGTCTCTGCCGGAAGTTTAATGTAGGCGACAAAACTGTTTTCATGGTGCATGATGCGACAGAAGGTCTGCCGTTTGAAAACAGATTTTTCCATAAGATTGTTTCCGCGGATTTTTTTGAACATATCACGGATGAGCAGAAATCCGCACTCCTGCAGGAAATGAAAAGAATTCTTGCTGATAAAGGAGAAATGGTTATTTTTACGCCGAATGCGCTCCGGGAAAAACTCGGCGCTATAAAACAGACGGTTAAAAAATGCTTCACCGGTAAAAAGGCTGAAAACCCCTATCATTTTGGACTGATTAACAGGTTTAAGTTCGAGAAAATGTTAAAGCGGTCGGGCCTGAATTTTAAAAGACATTTTTTTGACGTTAATTACCCGGTTCTTGCAAAACTGCCGTTGCTCAACGAATTGCTTGCCCTGAACCTTTTGTGGACAGTCAGGAAGAATCCGGGGGACCTGTTATGAAAAAGAATCCGGAGAATATTCTTGTGCTTAACCTGGGCGGCCTTGGCGATTTACTGCTTTGCACGCCTGCCCTGCGGGCTTTGCGGAATCATTTTCCGCAGAGCAGAATTTTTCTGCTGGCATTTTCCGGTTCAGCTGGGGTGGTCGGTTTTGCAGGAAAAAAAGGGGAACAACTGGTGCATGAGATTATTTGTGCCGACGGTATAGGCGGAATCAGGCCGGTTTCCGGTTCGTCCGGAGGCAGCTGTGCAGGTATGTTACGCCTGATTAGATATCTCAGGAGCAAAAAACCTGACGTTTTAATCAACATGCGGAGCATCGGTTCCTGGTCCGGTTCCTGGAAGATGGCATGTCTCTGTTTTGCCATCGGTGCAGGGTGCAGGGCAGGCAGGAACACGGCAGGCAGGGGATGGTTTTTCAATGTAAAACTGCCTGAGACGCATTTCGGCGATATGCATGAAGTGGATTACAACATCGAACTGGTGAAAATGCTTGGTGTTGCGAAGGCAGACAGAACGGTTTTTCTGCAGGTTGACGAAGAAGACAGGAAACACGCAGAGGAGTTTTTGTCGGAGAACGGAATCTCCGGGAAAGATGATATTATCGGCATAAACCCTGGCGGACCCCCGGCAAAAAGATGGTCGCTGGAAAATTTCAGGGCTGTGGCTGCGCATCTGCACATGAAACGGAAAAGCAGGTTCATCGTCACCGGAGCCCGGGAAGAAGCTGAACTCGGGAATGCTTTCTGTAACTCGGGTTTTCCAGTTGTGAATGCCGCAGGCAGGACAGACATCGGGACTCTTATCGCCCTGATTGAAAGATGCAGGCTTTATATCACGAACGATACAGGCAGTATGCATCTTGCCGCGGCACTCGGCATTCCGCTGGTTGCGTTGTTCGGTCCAGGCCACATCAATAAGTTCCGTCCTTTTTGTCTGGAAACGAGCTGCGCCGTAGTTTATAATAAAGCGGACTGTGCTCCGTGCGAACGGAGGATATGCGACATGCGCAAATGCATGGAGTCGATTACGCCGGATGATGTTATTGGTGCGGCAGAGAAACTGCTGGAATGAAAACACTTGAAAAAATAGCTTTCTGGATCAGGAAAAAAACTTCGGATTCAGAGGAATTTGGCAGTTATTCAGCCGGTTACTGGCCTTCCATTGTCAGGAAAACAGCAGCCGGCATGGTTCCTGGCTGGGAAGGCATAAAAATTCTGGATGTCGGATGTGGAGAAGGACTTTTTTTGAGCGAACTTGCATGCAGGATGCCTGAGGCAGAAATCCAGGGAGTGGATTCCTGGGATGGGATACTCCGGCAGGCGAGGCAGAAAGTGGAAAAGATGAAATTTACAAATGTCAATCTGAAAAATGCAAAGGCGACGGAACTGCCTTTCAGCGACGGATGTTTTGATGCGATTGTTTGCATAAATACAATTTTCAACATGAAGGACTGGGATGAAGTCAGGAATTCCATGTCGGAAATGGTGCGGGTTTGCAAAAACCATGGGAGGATAATCATCGACATAAGAAATAAATTGAATCCGGTGCTCTGGTTAAAGTACAGATTTGCAAAATACTACGATTCAACGCTTGTTGTCCCCCTGAAAACATATTCTCCGGGCAGGGTGGCAGGACTGTTAAGAAAAATGAACTGTACCGTCATAAGGAAAAGGGGAATAGGATTCTTTTGCTGGCTTTTTGCGCCGATAATTTTATTTGAGGTGAAAAAAAATGCGATTTCTTAAGAGATATCCTGCTGCCGGGACGACAATCAGCTTGAACGAACTTTCCGGGATGCTCCCGCTTTTCTGGAAAAGGCAGCCCGGCGATTTTGAAAGGCAGATTGCGCAGTCGTTTCAGGTCCAGCGCGCTTTCACAGTCAGCAATGGTACAGCGGCGTTTTATCTGCTTTTGAAAGCCCTTTATCGGATTTCCGGAAAGAAACAGGTGATTATTCCTGCATATACGGCGCCTGCGCTTTTTCTTCCTATCAAGGTTCTTGGGCTGGAGGTTGTCCTGTGCGAGGTTTCTCTTGATACCTTGAGCCTGGACCTGGATTTTCTGTCAAGGGTAATCGGTCCGAATACTCTCTGCGTTGTTCCTGTCTATCTCTTTGGCCTGGCATCGGATATCAAGCCTGTTCTGGAGCTTGCTTCTGCAAACGGAGCTTACGTGATTGAGGACTGTGCGCAATCATGGGGAACACTTCTGGACGGAAAGCCGGCCGGCAGTTTCGGAAACGCCGCATTTACCAGCTTTGGCAGGGGAAAGAATTTCAATACATATGCAGGCGGCGCAATTTTAAGCAATTTGGGTGAAATATCGTCCGCTGTTCTTGAAGAAATCCAGAACACAGGGAAACCGTCTTTTATGGATCAGATTGGGCTTGCAGCCAGGCTTGCTGCGGTTTCCATGGCTGTCAGGCCCTGGTTTTACGGCATGTTTTATTTTCTGATAAAACGCTTCAAGAGCGTAATAGTGCCGCCTGATTTCGCGCTTAAAAAATTCAGCCGCTGGCAGGCGGCTGTCGGAAGCCGGGTTATTGAAAAACAGGAAAAAGACAGCAGGGCACGGTATGAAAACGGCATGGCATTGATAGAGGAATTGAAGGAATGTTCCGGGATAATCCTGCCGGAAATAATCCCCGGCAGCAGACCGGCGTTTAACCGCTTGCCTGTTCTGGTCAAGTATCCCGGCTTAAGGGATGACCTGGCAAAGATGCTGTTCAGAAAAGGCATTGAAACATCCCGCATGTACGAGCGGCCGATGCACTGGATATACGACCTTGGATATTCAATGACGGACGAGAACAATCCCTTTGTAAAAGCAACATATTTAAGTCAGAGGCTGGTTATTCTGCCTGTTCATCCGCTTATGGGTCTCAAGGCAGTCAGAAAAATTGCTTTTGAAATCAAAAAATATTTTTCCAGGCACAGGGGTGAAGAGTGAAGAAAGAAACCTCGAAAATTTTGTTTACCGTATACCTTGCCATTGCAGCGGCGCTGGTGGTTTATTTCATCAGTCCTGCAGGCGGGACATGGTTTTATCTGCATCATATCCGATGGGTTTATCTTTTGATTTTTTCTTTTTCTCTGAGCAGTCTCCTGACGTTTGCGGTGCGTTTCCTTTCCTGGAAATGGAAAATTCTGGATTATCCTGACGACCGCAAGGTTCATCCGGAGCCGGTTCCGGTTATGGGAGGGACCGCTGTTTTTATCGCTTTTCTCGCGGTTGCTGTCAGAAATCTGAGGTTTTCCAGCGAACTGGTTGCAATTCTCGTAGCCGGATTTGTTATTTTCATAGTGGGCCTCATTGATGATATCCGCGGATTACCGGCTAAATCAAGACTGCTGGCACAGATCCTGGCTGCATTAATCCTGATCAAGGGTGGAATTGTTATTAGTGTTGTTCCGCACATACCCCTGGAATACACAATAGAAGTTCTTCTGACGATTTTCTGGGTTGTGGGTATAACCAATGCCGTTAATTTTCTGGACGGCATCGACGGGCTTGTCGGCGGGATGGCGGCTATTAATTCTTTCTGTTTTCTGGTAATTGCTGTGTTAACAGGACAAATGTATCTGGGATTTTTGACGTCTATTCTGATCGGCGTGTGTCTGGGTTTCCTTCCTTATAATTTTAAACCTGCTTCAATTTTCCTGGGTGATTCAGGGAGTACGTTTCTCGGCTTTACCCTGGCAGGGCTTGCTGTGATGGGCACATGGACAATGTCCGGACGGCCGATTGTCGCTGTTTGTATACCTGTTCTGATTCTGGGTGTTGTAATTTTCGACATGATATACATAACCGTTTCCAGGTTCAGGAACAAAACTGTGAAAACCATAAAAGAATGGCTTGAATACGTCGGAAGGGACCATTTTCATCACAGGCTGCTCAACCTGGGGTTGAACGAGGTTCAGACCGTATGCCTGCTGTTTGCGGTAAACCTTTGCTTGGGCATCGGCGCTGTGGTTTTAAGAGATGCCGGCTCGCTTGAAGCTGTCCTGCTTTTGCTTCAGGCATTTATTATCTTCTGCGTTGTGGTGGCATTGATGCTGGCTGGAAGGAGAACCAGCTGAAATGGAAACGTTTCTTGTCTTATTTCTGGTTTTTATTTTTTCTGAAGGAACGGCAGTTTCACAGGATGCAGAAACAGCGTCGACAGTTTCCATCATGCATGAAATTTCTCCGGATGAAAAGAAAGAGGAAACTCTGGACGCATGGAATATTTCAGGCCGTACATTTGTTCCACTGGAATCCGCGTGCCGGGTTATGGATATAGAACTTTCATTGTCGGGCAGTTCAAGGGCGGCGCTTCAAAAAAACGGCGGGCGGATACTGATTTTTCTTAATTCCAGAAAATACGAGATGGATGACAGGTTCCAGGATTTAACGCAGCCGCCGCAGCTTGTCAGGGGTGTTATGTGCATCACGATAGAAGATTTTAAAACCCTGTCCGGAAAGCTGCAGAAGCAGGATTTCGCATCCCCGGATGTTTCTGCTGAGCCGCAGCTTAAAACGGAAAAAAAGGACACCATCATAGATGGTCTCAACGAGGACAAAATTGTTCTGGAACATTTTGCGGATATGAAATATTTCATGGAAACCACAAAGCAGAAGAAACTAAGTGCCAACGACAAGCTTTTTCTTTTGAGGAAGATTTATGACAAATATAAAAATACCGACATAGATCTTTCAATTCTTGAAAAAATGATTAAGGAGCAGGAAGCACTGAAACTCAAGAAGGCAGGAGAAAGACCATCTGTTAAACCTGCGGAAAAGAGCGCTCCTGTGACAGCAGCGAAACCACCTGCTGAAGTCTCTGAAAAATCTTCTGCTGCGAGTGTCGTAGCACCTTCCGCTGCAAGTACGGAAAAATCCTCTCTGTCGAAATCACTGTCAAACGATGTGCTGTATTATGACAAACTTTTGAAGCAGATGAAGCTGCCGACGCCGAACGACAGGCTCTATGTCCTGTACAGAATCCGCAAAAAATATGAGAATACAGGGATTGATTTCAGTGAACTTTCAAAACTGGTCAGGGAGCAGGAACAGGCGCGGGAAAAGGAAAAAAACAGGAATGTTTCCCATTAGGAATTTGTTCAGGAACATCCGGAGGGCAGCAAAGCGTCCTGGCTATGCCTGCAGGGTTTTTCTCAGGCGTTTTTTTGCTTATCTTTCATACCGGTTCTTCCGCGGGAAAAGTACTGCGCCGGAAAGCATCACATTTTTTCTGACATTCAGATGCAATCTGCGTTGCAGAATGTGCGGACAATGGGGCGACAGGGGTGCTTTCAGGGGAAGAACCGCTGTTCTGGCAGAAAATGAGCTCTCCACAGGCAGATGGCTTGATTTTATAGACGAAATAAGAAGAATCAAACCTAATATCACCCTGTTCGGCGGGGAACCGCTGCTGTATTCGGGAGCAGGCGAAATTATCGGGAAAATAAAATTTTCCGGGCTTTCAGGATGTCTTATAACAAACGGCATGCTCCTGGAAGAATTTGCCGATGGACTGGTCGGAAACAAATGGGACGACGTCCATGTTTCAATTGACGGTCCTGAGAAAGTTCACGACAGAATCAGGTGCAGAAACGGTTCGTTCAGGAAAATAATGGACGGTATTAAGAAAATCCAGAGTTTAAAAACAGCGTACAAGTCGGACCGTCCCAGGATTGAAATAGTCTGCACGATTTCACGCGACAATTATGAATTTCTTCCGGAAATGGGGGATGTTGCATTGCAGGCAGGCGCAGAAGAACTGAACATACATCACCTGATTTTCATTTCACAGGAGAATTACAGCAGGCAGAAGAAAGTTCTCGAAGAGAATTTCGGCTGCAGTCCTGATGACTGGTCTGGTTTTGCCATGTCCGGATTGTCCGGCAGAGAAGTTGATAGAGTTCTTGAGGTAGTTGAAGATGTTAAACGAAAGTCAAAAGTGCCGGTAAACTTCTACCCTAATTTCTCTGCTTCTGAAACCAGAAGATATTATCTTGATTCTGATTTCCGTTCCGGAGAATTCAAATCGAGGTGTCTCAGTCCGTGGAATACCGCGTACGTTTTTCCCGACGGAGACGTCAGGCCGTGCCTGTCCAACAATTGTTCTGCAGGCAATATTCTTGACAGCACGTTTGAAGACATATGGAACAATGGTTTTTTCAGAAAATACCGCCGGTTCCTGAAGAAAAACCGACTGTTTCCCGCGTGTCCGAAATGCACTGAACTGTACCGGTACTGAACATGGGGAAAATGAACGTTCCCGGGCAAATCCGCAGCGGTTCTGAACGCGGAAAGATGAAAATAGCGCAGCTTATAACAAGACTCGACACAGGTGGCACAACCAGGATTGTATTTTCCATTATTTCAGGACTGGAAAAAAACAGATATGACATCACTCTTATAAGCGGCAGATCGTCCAACAAAGCAATGGTTGAAAATTTCGCCGGAAAAAACGGGGTTAAAGTAATATGGAATGATTTTTTAGCCAGGGAGATAAATCCTGTTAAAGACCTGTTGTGCCTGTGGGAGTTGTATTGTATAATGAAAAAAAACCGGTTTGACATTGTCCAGACCCATACTTCCAAAGCCGGGTTCATCGGAAGAATTGCCGCCTGGCTGGCAGGAGTGCCTGTGATTTTCCATATGACCCACGGACATGTATTTTCCGGTTATTTCGGAAAAATAAAAACAGCGTTTTTCATCTGTCTTGAAAAGATAGTTTCAGAATTTACGGACAAAATTATAGTTTTAAGCGAACAGGAAAAGAAAGTCCATCTTGATCTGGGGATAGGACCAGGCAGGCTGGAAGTAGTTTATAACGGCATAGGCGTTGAATATGAGTCTGTTGCGCCGGCACACCCGGGCCGCAGAGCAGGTATGATTGCAAGACTTGAACCTGTAAAAGATCATCCGACTTTTTTAAAAGCCCTCGTGAGGGCAAAGAAAATACTTCCGGACATCCGGGCTGTTCTGGCAGGAGGCGGGAGTTTAAGGAAAGACCTTGAAAAACAGGTCGACGAAATGGGTTTAAAACAGGAGGTCGAATTTCTCGGAGAAATCCAGGATGTAAAATCCCTGCTTGCTACCCTGAATCTGGTGGTTCTTTCGTCGCGGAATGAAGGTCTGGGCATGTGCCTGCTGGAAGCACAATCAGCAGGGCGCCCTGTTGTGGCTACACGGGTAGGAGGAATTCCCGAAGCTGTTGCAGACTGTGAGACGGGAATACTTGTACCGCCTGGAGATCCGGACGCATTGTGTTCTGCGATAGTTGATTTATTGACCGATTATGGCAAAGCCAGAAGGTTTGGCATGGCAGGCAGGGAGAGAGTCAGAAAATATTTCAGTGCTGAAAAGATGTTGAAAAGATTTGATGAACTTTACGGACAAATTTACAATGAAAAAATCATTAATTATAATTCTGTTTGAGCTGCTGGTTGTTTCTGCTGCGAATGCAGTGGTGTTTGACCATGCAACAAGTCTGATAGATATTCCGACAGCTTCTCTTATGGAACACGGCGATTTTGAAGCAGGTCTGTCGGTTGATTATTACCGGGAACTTGGTCCTGACAACCAGGGATTTTACTGGGAGGCAGAAGAAGATGCCTGGGGGGCGATAGGATTTTTTAATCTTTTACAGGTAGGAGGCACGCTTTATTCATTCGGCGGCGGATATATAATTTTCGGAGCCAACCTGAAACTCGGATTGGTCAGGGAACAGGGATTCTGGCCTTCAATTGCTGTTGGTATTGACGATATAATTTCCCATGAGAAGACGGCGGTGATGGGATATCCATATGAAAAAGACATGACTGATTCAGTTTATGCGGTGTTCAGCAAACAGCTGCATATATTTTCGGGAATGCCTGTCTGGGTTAATATAGGAATCGGTAATCGTGTATTCAGGAGTGAAGCGGAATTTTTCAGGGGCCTGTATGGAATTTTTGCCGGTATAGAAGCCAGACCGTTCGATGACTGGTCGCTTATTGCCGAAGAAGACGGACGCAACATAAATGTCGGAGTGAAGTACCGCGGTCCGCTGGGTCTGTCTTTAGTGGCTTTTGGCAGGCACCTACTTGAAGGAGGTGATGTATTAAATGAGGGACGCAGGGCCGTCAGGGTAGGAGTGAGTTTTTCCAATGCTTTGATCAAGAAAAGGGTGGGCGAACTGGCGGAAGAACTGGAAACAGTGAAAGCGCAGCTGGCTGCCCTGAACCGCGGAGAAACGCCTCCGGAACTCAGAACCGTTTTCCATGCACCGGAGGTCAAAGTCGAGATACCGGCTGAAAAACAGGAAAAACTCACAAGATATACCGTGCAGAAAGGCGACACCCTTCCCAAGATTGCGGCAAAATCAGAAATTTACAGCGACCCGAAGATGTGGCGGCGGATTTACGACGCAAATAAGGACACTCTGAACGATCCGTATACGCTGTTTGTAGGGCAGACACTGGTTGTTCCCAGGGATTGAATGAAAAAAATAGTTGTTTTTTTTCTGCTGGTTTCCATCCATGAGGTTTCGGCTGCTTCCATCAATCAGATAACATGGCTTATCCAGGTTCCCTCGGCAAAAATATTGCCTGAGAATGTTTATGATGCAGGGATATTTTTCGACAACATGATTTTAAACGATACCGGCAAATCGGAAACAATATCCGGCGGTCTTGTTTCTTACGGTTTTGGCGACTGGTCAGAAGCCGGGGTAAGTTTTTTGCTGAGAGAACTTGACAGGTATTGCTTCAAGGTTTCGTTGAAAGGAAAAATATTGAGCGAAAGAACTTATCTGCCGGGACTTGCTGTCGGCTACACCCATCCGTTTTTGTCGAAAAACAATGCTGCGTTTTTTCAAATATATGATGTTGAAACATCAAATGCTTTTTATGTTGTTGCAAGCAAGGGTTTTGATATAAATACAGTTAAACTGCGGTTTCATCTGGGATACGGAGATGCCCCTTTTCTGGGTTCAGAGGCAAGTTTCAGTGTTATGAGGGGTATTTTTACAGGTATTGAAGTTGAACCGTTGAAGCATTTTGTAATAATGGTTGAGCAGGACAGCCATAACCTCAATGCCGGCATGAGGTTTTCTCTTGCTCCTGGTCCGATATTCCAGATATCGTTTGACAACCTTTTAAAGAATTCGTCTGATTCTGCACATGCAATGGCAATCAGTTTAAGCGCAAGCTTCAGCTACAATCTTATGGAAGGACGTTTGGTTGAACTGGCTGATGAAATGGCAAAAGTAATGTCCCAGGTACAGAAGTCGGCAGGCCGGAAAAACAAAGAGGAAACAACGAAAGGGAAGGAATCGATTGAGAGGTATACAGTTGTGAAAGGCGACACTTTGCCGGGAATTGCAGGGAAACAGGAAATTTACAATGACCCGATGAAATGGCGGGTCATATATGATGCCAATAATGACCAGATGAGTGACCCGTTTAAATTAACCGAGGGACAGGTCTTAATCATTCCAAAGTAAAGATAATAAGACGAAAAGCAGAGACAGGCACAACGATAAGGGGACACAATACTTAATTCCCAGATAAAATATTATGCTAATAATTTTGAATTAAGTTTTGTGTCCCCTCAAAATTGTTGCCAGTCCCTGTTTTTCAGAATTAAGTATTGTGTCACCTTAATCATACAATAACAGACATAAACAAACAAAAACAACTATTAATAGCATAAAAAAGTCGATAATAATATAATTACTACAAAAACAAATAAAAACATAATTAAACTTGACAAATCGGACATTTTATGGTAGAATATGTCCAATGAATAAACAGGCTAATGATATATATCTTACTGTTGAGGAGCTTGCAGATGTCCTTAAAATTACCAGGTCGACTGTTTACGAATGGAAGAAGCTGGGGCTGCCTTATATAAAGATAGGCAAGACAATCAGGTTTGATTCAGGCAGCATAGAGCAGTGGGTTAAAAGCCAGGAAAAAAGGGATAATATTCGGGGGTTGATTTGAGAATATTTCTGATTTTTCTCTTTTTGCTGTTTTTACCCGTGGCTGCACAGCCGGACGATGCAGGGACGAAATATTTTGTTGCTGCAACCCGGTGTTATCTGAACGGAGACCTTGTCAATGCCATCCAGAATTACGAGAGCAGTCTGGCGTATTATCCGTCCAACAGGAAAATTTCAGAACTTTTAGCCCTGGCTTATGCTGAAAAAGGCGTTATGGATTATACCAGAGGGGAGTATGAGAAGGCTCTGTATGCAGTTGAAAAAGCTTTCCGTCTTGACCCGCACAACGATGTTTTAAAAGCAATGTATACTGTCTGCCTTGAGAGCACCCTTTCTGTTGGTTCTGCGCGTGTACTCGGCATAGAGCCGTTGAAGTCAAAACCCGACGTTATGTCGGACCTGCTGAATTCTTTTAAAGCCCAGCAGATTGCCCTGATCAATGAAGCAGGCAGTTTAAAAGGAACAGGTTCGTTGGCCGGGAACGAAAAACTTTCAAGGATTTTGCTTATTTCAATTGCCGGTGTTATGTCGCTGTTTATAATTTTCCGTATTGCCATTTCCCGTCGCAGGCATACGGCTAAAACGGTTGTTTCTGTTCAAAGTAATTACCCGGACGATGCCAGTAAATTCAGCGAGCATTTCCAGCGCGGCGTGGAAGCTTTCAAGGCAGACAGGATTGACGAAGCCATATCGGAGTTTAACCAGAGTCTGCAGCTTCACAGGGACTGGGAAACATATCAGTCGCTTGGCACATGCTATTTTAAAAAAGGGCTCAAACATCAGGCAATGGAATCTTTCCGGCGCTCCCTGGTTCTTAATCCTGACAACGCAGAACTTCAGCAATGGCTCGACGGGGTTAGGGGATCGGAGGTATACGGTGGCTGATTTAACTCCATTACCGCTGCCGGAACTGGAAAAAGGCGGAAAAGCCGGCATTCCTCCGGGCGACGCTCCCGGAGCAGGCATGCCGGCGGAAGAAAAAATGCGTCACATGAAGTCGACGCTGTCCAGAATAGAGTCGGAACTTACCGACATCAGGTCCAGGTCCAGGATTGAAAAAGAAATCCGGATTGAAGAGCGGAACCGGCTTGAAAAGGAGAATGAAAAACTCAAAAACGAAATCAGCGAGATCAAGGAACAGCGCTCGCGTTTTATAGCGATTATCGAACAGAACGATAAGGATATCAGGGATGTCAGGGCCAGGTCAGAGCAAGAAATGAAACGAACGTACGACCAGTTCCAGAAGGACAGGATTTTATTGGAACAGTCGCTAAGACAGGCAAACCAGAGGCTGGAAGAAAAAGATGTAAAAATCAATGAAATTTCCGAATCCCTGGCGAAAGCTACGGTCAGCAGGAACAATATGGAAAATGAATTGTCCGAGACCAGGCATAAACTTCAGGCCGCCATGATGGAATTGAATTTTAAAACAAATGAAAACCAGACTTTGACACAGACCGGTTCAAAGGAAAAGTCAGACCTGCTGTCGACAGTTCGAAAACAGGAGCAGGAGATTGAAAACCTCAAACGACAGCTGGAAAAAAAGGCCAGAAGCCTGAGTTTATTAATGGCAAACCGTGGATTTACATCCATTGTCGAGGCATCTGCGTCGGAGATCCGTGAAGATTACAGAAAGGAACTCGCAGGAATACAGGAAGAATTTGAACGGAAGAGCAGGATGCGGGAGGATGAACTTATTAATGAAATGCTCAAAAAGGACAGACAGATAGAAGAGCTGATCGGTGAAATCGCAAGGGGAAACCGTTCCAGGGAAGAAATTCAGCAGAAACTTTCCATGGTAAAACAGGAACTGGAATCAGAAATTGATTCCAGACGGGTCAAAGAAGCTGAATTAATGTCGACGACAATGCAGAAAATCGAGGGAATGCAACAGCTGATAAACGAAATGAACCGGGAGATGAAAAAACGCGAGGAGCAAATCCTGCTTTTGAAGTCGGAAATTTCCGACTGGAACAGAAAATACAGTCTGCTGGCAAAACAAAAAAACCAGGAAATCATAAGCATCAGGGAACAGGGCAGTGCCGTCCTGATTGATACAGACAGGCGCAAGGACACGGAACTGGAAAGGCAGAAGTCAGAATGGAAGACAATCAGGGAAAACCTTGAGCATAAAATACAAATGTTGTCTGACAGGATAAAGGCTTATGAATCTGAAGCAGGGGAAATGTCGATAAAGATAATCGAAAGGGAATCATTCCTGCAGTCGGTCATTGACAGACAGGGAGGAGAGCTGGCAGTGTACCGGAACAGGGAAATCTCCGAAGGGCGCAGAAAATCTTTGACAAAAAACAGGGAAATTGATATAAATGGTACGGTATAAACCTATGCGTCTACTATCACTATATATATTATTTGTATTTGTGCTGTCAGGCGCTTTTGCCTATGCGGAAGATCCTGCGGTGCGTTATTTTAACATGGGAACCCAGAAATACCTTAACGGTGACCTGGACGGCGCAATACTGGACTATGAGAACGCCCTTGCGTATAATCCTGAGGATGAAAAAGCCAGGGGCATGCTTGTCAAGGTCCTGGCTGAAAAGGGAAAGAAATATTATGATGCCAGGGATTATGCCCATGCACTTCCTTCGCTTGAACGCGCATACCGCCTTGATCCCAGGAACGAAGAATTAAAGGCCATGTACACGCTCGCACTGCAGGCGACACTGAATGCGTCGTCAAAGGCACAGGCAGCAGTGCTTGGTGAACAACCCCGGCATGTTGTGAAAAGTTCGGCAGAACCGTCTGTGCCTCCTGCCAGAAGCAAAGAATCAATGGACCAGCTCCTTGAGAAATTTCAAAAACAGCAGGCGAGATTTCTCGACGAAGCAGTCAAGAGCCAGGTCAAGTCTGTTGTTGAGAAACAGGGAACAGATTTCAGGAGAAATTTAATCAACGGCGGATTGATCCTCCTAGTGCTGGGTGTACTGACGGTTCTTTACTTCAGCCGTCTGAATATGAGGCGGGAAAAAGTTCTGAAAAAAGAAGCGGAGCAGCTATTGGATATGATTCACGACCAGAATATCGTTCTTTCCAAGATCAGCAAATCAGGAGCTCCGGGGCACCAGTTCCTTGACGGCCAGCGGTTGAGCATAAGGGAGATGATGAGCGACCCTAATCCTCATGTGCGCGCAAGGGGAGTTGAACTTCTGGAGAACGACCTGAAACAGACAAAGGTTTCCCCTGAAGTGGCTTTACGTTTGATCACTCCGTTCCTGAAGGATGCGGATAACCGGGTGAGAGCTAATGCCGCCAAACTTCTTTACAATTATCAGCCCCGGGAAGCATTTAACGCAATCGCAACTATGATATCCAGCACCGATGAATGGATGCAGTTAAGCGCTGCCTGGGTCCTGGGAGAAATCAGGGCTCCTGAATCAGCGGAGTTGTTGCTGAGGTACGCGGTTCATCCGAATTTGCATATCCAGAAGCGTGTGATAAAGTCTCTCGAAAACCTGGTTAAGTATGCCGCGGATGTTCTGCCGTGGGAACTCCAGCACCAGATTCTTTCCGCGGTCCGGAAATCGACAGGCCAGCGTGAAAAACTTGTCCAGAAAGAAGTGGAAAAACTGTCGTCATTGAACGAACAGGCTAACGAAAATTATCTTGCCGGTATAACGGCTTTTGATTCCGAGAAGTACGAACAGGCAATAGAGAAATTTGAAAAAAGTCTGCAGTGCAGGGAAAAATGGGAGGCATATGAATCCCTGGGAAACTGCTATTTCAGAATCGGGAAAATAAATCAGGCTATAGACGCCTTTAAACGTTCTCTGAATTTGAACCCTGAAAATCAGAATCTAAAGAACTGGCTTGATAATTATTCAAAAGAGGAGGGATAACTTAAATGACTGACCTGAAAAGGTTGCCGTTGCCGGAAATAAAGAAAAATGAAATTCCCCGGTTGCCCCTGCCTGGAACACCTGCCAAGGAAAAAACAGAAACATTCCCTGCTCAAACAGAACAATTGGAACAGATTTCAACCAGCCCTGTTACAACAAGCCCTGATGAAATAATACGGCAGGGCGCAGAAAAAACAGAGTCAGAACGTTTAAACCTGAAGTCCCGCTGGGCAGCGGAAAAGAAAAAATATCTGCACGGTTTACCGTCTACCAGACATGACCAGCAGAGAGTCATGAAAGAGTTGAAAGAGCAGAGCGATTATTTCATGGATATACTGGAGAAAAAAGAGCAGGAAATCCGCGACGCAAGAGTCAGTGCTATTAAAGAACTCAAGGAAGTGGAACAGCGTCTCCAGGCAGAGCGCGAGAAGACATGGCGGGAAGCAGCCAGGGCAAGGCAGGATGAAGTCAAATCCATTGAAAATCAAATGGCGCTTCGGGAGAACAATATAAGGGAGAACTTTGCAAGGCGCGAAAGGGAGCTTGAAAACGCGCTGAAAAAATCAGAACAGGACCTGAGGGGATTCTCAGCGCAGCTCTCGAAAGCCGAGAGCGGAATCCGGGAATTAAACGGGCAGATAAGCGAAAAGGAAAAAGACGTTCAGAAATTCATTGCTTCAATCAGGCACAAGGACGAGGAAAACGTCCGGTTAAAAGAGGAACTGACGTCATCCAGGCAGCATATCGCGCAGGAAGAAAAAGAATTAAAGGAACTTTCCGAGAAAACTTCCATGGAACGCAACAACTGGCTTATTGCCATTAAGTCCCAGGAAAATACTGTGCGTGAACTGCGAAACCAGCTGTCTGAGAAAGAAAACAGGGTCCGTGAAATTCTCGAGAAAAAAGCAGATGAGATTAAAATCATGCAGAAAGAAGCGGCCGAGGAAATGGAACATCTCATCGCCAGGCAGCAGGCAGAAAAAACAAGAATCTCGGAACAATTTGCCGCGGAGAAAAAGCAATGGACCGATTTATGGCAGATCCAGGAAAGAAAAAATCAGGATGCGCGGGAAATGCTTGGCAAGGATAAGGAAGAAGCCCTGGAAGCAGAGGTTGAAAAATTTCAGGCAAAAACAGAAGAGATAATTGCGCAGAAAGATGCGGAAAAAAATAAAGCTGAACAAGAGCATGAAAATGAAATAAAAAATAATTTAGCCAGGATTGAATCTGTTGCAGCAGAACTCCGGAACGGGGAAAAGGAAATCAGCGAAATAAAGATTGCGATGGCCGGCCGCGAAGCAGAGCTGTCGCGTGTCATTGAACAAAAGGAAACAGAGCTGAAACTTCTTACTGAAAAATTAAATGAAAGAATAAAAAGCGACAGAACGGAAATTGAGCGGGTTCAGGAGCAATACGGGAAATTGAACAGGGAAAACGAATCTCAGCATGTGGAAGCATTGACCGGCCTGGAGAAACAGATAGAGGCACATATAAAGGCGGTCGGGGAGAAAGAAAAAGAGCTGAATTTTGAAAGGAGTCAGATACAGGCGGCACGGAATGTACTGTCGGAGCGGGATGCGGAAATCGCCGAGCTTATAAAACGTCTTGAATCCAGCCGGGAAAAAGAATCGGAACTTTCTGCGAAACTGGCACAGGCACAACAGATTCACGAAAAAGAAGCTGTTCAATGGGAGCAGAAAATAAATCTGATTATTACGCAAAGAGAGGCGGAAAAAAACGAGATAATACATACTCTGGATTCGAAACAGAAGAAGCTTGAAAACCTGAATGCCGACCTGATGCGGCAGATGGAACTTTTGAAGACCCAGGCTCAGGCAGAGGCTGCTAAACAGCAAAGCGAGTCCGGAAAGATCATATCCGACCTGGAACAGGAAATTGAAAAAATCACGCGTAAATCTGATTCTGTCCGGCACACACTCGAAGCAGAGCGGGAAAGACAGGCAGAAGAGATCAATAAATTGAAATTCCGGGTAGCCGAAATGTCGAAAAAGCACGAAGAGGGATTGTCCGCCGGAGAAACGGAATACAGGAAAAAAACAGCCGCACTTCAGAACCGTCTTACGGAATTAAACCGGCAGATGAACGAGGAACACCTGAAAGCAGAAGAAAAAATATCAAATTTGCTTAACCAGTCTGCCGGTGAAAAGGAAAAAATGGCAGGGCAATTGCAGGCTAAACTGGGCGAGAAGGAAATTGAATTGGCCGGACTTCAGGGCGATCTGGTTTTAAGGGAAAAACAGGTCATGGAATTAAAGCACCGGATTGAGCAGCAGAAAGATCTGATGCAGGAGGAATTTTCCAGCGCAAAAGAATTGAGCGAAAATCTGAAGTCAAGAGAAAAGGAAATTGAGGAACTCAAAAAACAAAACGAGCAGGTATTTTTGTTATTGAAAGAAAAGGAGCAGAAGCTGGAAAATTCCGGGCATCTGATGATTCGCCTGGAGGAGCAGGTAAAGCATACGGAACAGGAACTGGCAAGGGTTAAAGACCAGGCAAAATCCGCTTTGCGTGAGAAGGAAAAGGCAGACCATGAAATCTTGGAATTGACGAAAAAACTGCAGGATTTTGAGAACCGCGTGAATTCCCAGAACAGGAAAAATCAGGAGCTCACGGAATACTACAGGGAAATTGTTTCAAAGGCCCGTCACGCAGAGCAGTCGGGTAAAGAAGAGATCGCAGATTTAAAGCACAGCATTGCAGAGTCGGAAGTGCGTTTCAGGCAGAGCATAGAAAGCAAAGACCGGGAGATTTTGAAACTCCGACAGGACCTGCAGAAAACCGTCCAGGAAAATGATGAAAGGGCAGGCAGAATTCAGAGAGAATTCGAGGATGAAAAGCGGAAACTTGCCATGCATCTGGAAATGGAAAAGCAGGATCACCTGACAAAACTTCACGAGATGAAAACCGGTATCTCAGAGCAGGACCGGAAAACCCGGGACAGGGAAAAACTGGTGAGCCAGCTGCATAAGGAACTTCAGGACAGAAATGCGCAGATTGAAAAACTGGAAAAGGAAGCCGCGGAATTGAAGCAAAGTGCTGTATCTGCGACAGATGTCCGGGATGCCAGGAAAATTGAAAATGAGGTTGGAATACTCCGGGAAAATGCGGAAAAGGAGAAAAGGGAATATCTGGAAAGAATTTCCGATAAGGAAAGGGAAATTGCAGACGCTGTTGGTCAGGTTACGGCCATTTCAGGTATTCTGAAGAACCGGGAGCAGGAGATTGAAAAACTGAAACTCCGCGTGTCTGAACTGGAATCCAGCAGTCTCCGGCAGGCAGCAACAGGAGTTTCAGGAGATTCCGGTACACAGGCAGAGAAATTGAAAAGCCAGCTGATAAAACAGGAACAGATTTTGCGGCATTTAGCCGAGGATAACCAGATGCTCAGGGAAGAAATTGAGCGGATTAGAAAAAAAGAAGAACGTTTTCGCATGGATAAAGAGCAGGAATTACTCCGGGTAAAGAAAAGAATGGAAAATAATCTGGTCAGATTGCGGGGTACCTGGCTGAAAGCGCGGCAATGACCGGAACCTGGGCAGAGGTGTTTTTGATTGCCTCAATCTCTGCTTTTGTTTTTACATATCTTGCCAGATTAATTTCTGTCCGCCTTGGTATTTTTGACAGGCCAGATGCCAGAAAACTTCAAGCCGCACCTGTACCTCTGCTTGGCGGCGTTGGCATTTTCGCAGGTTTCCTGATAGGTATTCTGTTCAATTTCGAACCTTCACCGGCACTTAAGGGGTTTGCTCTGGCAGGAGCCCTGGTATTTGTAGTAGGCGTGATCGATGATATTTCCGGATTGCCTGTTTTTTTCCGGCTGTTGTTCCAGGTCCTGGCAGGACTGGTTTTACTTCATATCGGGGTTAAGATCAGGTTCCTGCCATCCAGCATTATGATGTCGTCAATCCCCTGTTGACTCATTGAAGAATGTTACCGAAGAATGCCAGGGTAAGATTCACGATGTCCGGAATTAACATTGAAGATTAGATGTAGTTTTCTTTCCATGGCTTTACGTAATTTGAAGGGATTT
>Ga0172363_10000563_pt1 | contig 28397 bp, 28 predicted proteins | sample LakKivs2_kivu2a2_FD_114541 | JGI IMG/M metagenome (GOLD analysis project Ga0172363, IMG submission 114541) | Sediment microbial communities from Lake Kivu, Rwanda - Sediment s2_kivu2a2 | ecosystem: Environmental > Aquatic > Freshwater > Lake > Sediment | place: Rwanda: Western Province, Lake... | reverse complement strand
TGAGTTTGACTGTTAAAGGGTTTTTTGACGTGTCTTGCTTGATTCGGAGAACGGCTGAGCAAGTGTGCAGTGGAAGGGTGATTTTGATTCCTGGGAGCGGGTATAACCCGAAGGTTCTACCTGCCTGCTGGTACGCTCTTGTGGCAGGCATTGCGGGTTTGGAGAAGATAAGTGTTGAAGAGCCGTATGATGTGCCTGAGGAGTCGCAGCACTGTTGCAGGACTGTGGAGAAGACGGTTGACGAGTTGAAGAGGCATCTGAGGAAGCATTGGTCGTGTTTCGGCGGATTCGGACTGAACACCGTCCCATAGTATGATTTGCTCGAAGTAGAATTGAGCCTTTGCGCTCAGAACTGACTAGACCCCCCTTATATATAGGCGAGAATGATTTTGCAAAGTTATCAGTTTGAAAGAGCCCAAGCGAAGCCTGTAAAAGACGTCTGAAAACAAAAGCTTTAAGCAAGAACATAGACTAGCCTAGTGGTGATGCAACTTGAAATGTATCTATTTAGACGCTGATGAATTCTGTAAGGCTGTGCCACCTCATGTCAATGCACAATACAGACCAGATGGTGAAGTTCAAAAGACATATTGCATGAGTGGTGGAGACATGAATGCGTGCCCCAGAAAGCACATGTATCATGAATTTCTAATGGCTTCAAAAAGATAGCCCACAAAAAGGATCGGAAAAGGCTAATATTTCTAGTTTAGGTTTTTTCCACTTATGGTTTTTCTCCTTTGGTTCTAATCTGCTTTCTGGTGATGGTGAACTTGGTTTTTGGAAATCGAAACTGACCTAAAGTATTAACAAAACTGGCTTTGTCCTATTTGTCATATAAATCCAACAAATCACCCAGACTCTTTGTGCTTGCTTGGGCGTCAATTACTTTCTGCAGAGTCTGTTTAAGAACTTGTTTTTCTTCAACATAGTCCTTGGTCGAGTTTTGCTTAATGTATCTTTGAAAGTTCGCAAATTCCATCGAACTCGATCTGAGTTCACTGACTTTTGAAAACGCATTTAGAACTTCGTACTTGTCTTTCGTGGTGGCCTCTTGATAGTTATGAAGTATATCAGAAATCATATAATCTCTACTATACTCATCTGATAGGCGTTCCACAACAGATGGGATCGCAGTAATGTGTCGTACACACAGACTGTTTCTATCAAATAGACGCACGCGCTCTGGGTTATACATTATTTTTTTGGGTTTACCCATTTCATCCTTCTCTGCAAATCCTCTTGGTTTTTCGACAGCGTAGACATCATTTCCAAAAAATGGAAGATAATGCATAGTTGATATTTCGTTCAATCCTACTCTTTCAACCTGTACTGTCAGAAAAGCTACGTCTTTGTCAATGTACTCGCGCAATATTTCATAGCTTAAGTGCGCCCTTTTGTAAGATTGGAAATACAAACCTACGACATTGGATTGCAGGTTGTTGACGATTAGATCTATAGCTTTCTTGAAATCCTGATAATTCATGTCGACGAAGAATATTGGTTGTCGATTTACTTTTTCCATAGTCTGGTTGATTTGAATTATCAATTTTGAAAATTCTTGAAAGGGCAACTCGATAAAAGGAACCGAAATCTGATCAAATCCAGCATCTAGTTGCATCTTTATTATAACTCGTAGAAAACGTTCCAACAACTGCGGATTTTGTTTTAGAAGAGTCATAGGCGAATAACGAGGTTCTTTTGTATCTTTGTCCTTTTTGTCAGATTTGGTAGGTTTGAGCAAAACCAAATCAAGACCTGAGTATTGTGATAAACGGCTCTTTAGTTCGACACGATTTATTATTCTGGCAAAATAGCCGTTTTCATTCATTAATCTGTCAAACTTATTTGCGGTAAGTTCTTCAATGGTTATTGATACAGGATTTTCAATTGGAAGAGCTGTCGGAACTAGAGCTTTCTGCCTATACTCAGAATCTGTTGAAGCCCTAGTTGGTGTCATTATGTTTTGTCTAGCAGTTTTGATTTCAATAGTTCTGTTTGGGTAAAGGTATTTAGAGCTATCATCAATTGATTTAATTTTTACGTCGACTATTTTCATCCTACACCTTTGCCCCATGTGATGGTTTTATAACGTTCTTTCAAGCATGATTTCTCTCTGTATTCTGGATATTTGCGATAGACAAGTCTTAAGATGCCGTCATACCCTAACTGGTCCCATCCTTTTCTCTTCTCTTTCGTAGTGTCCTGAATTATCTTTGGAAGCTTATTCCAAATTCCTGAAACGTATTCTTTCCCTTTATCTGTCAACTCGAACCGCTCTAGCTTTGCGTTCTTCTTGCCCTTTCTTTCAATATACCCCGAATATTCTAAGTTTACAAGCGCATTTCCGACAATGAAACTATACATTCCCAAGCGGTAGGGTATGAATTTTGCATTTTGAATCTCTTCTTCGTTCAGTATTTCTTTCATAAGGAGAAAAACTTCTTTCACCAACAAGACTCTGCCGAAGATTGGTTTGTCAGATTGAGCATACAGCACAAGCAATATGCAGTCAGAAACAGCATATTTCTTCGTTTTCAATTCAATGATTACTTTCTTTGCCTCTTCATAATCATAGACTATCGTGCCGTCTGAGAAGACTTCCATGCCATTTTTTGCCTCTGTCTTGTTTGTAGTCACGACTTATCAACTCTCACATATATCTAATCCCTGCAATATAGATTTCCCTTGAACTTTTACTTCTTGACAGTCAACATAAGCTCTGGTTCCTTCAAGCTCAAAGCAAATGTGCAAGTGTTTATATCTCAGAAAAATGCTAGCAAGAGTACTGCTTTGAGGTCTCGCAATACCTGTTACATGCTCGTAAATCATATCAAGTGTAGAATTTGGAAATCTAATTTTGAATTTCTCTAACATCGTATTTGTTGGTTTGAGTTGGTTCTGTATCCACAAATAATCCTTTGATTTGATCAGTTCATACGTTTTGTTGCATAATCGGCATCTGACCGTGAGCATAGGGACTGTTATTCTGTCGGATCTTTCATGTGCAAAAATCTTCAAAGTGAACTTGTCAGTAACTGTCCTTTCAACATTCTGCAATTGATTTTCAGTACCACAATAAGGACAGTGAATGACAGCAAGAGCCATAAAGACAAGGTATTTGCATTAGATATTTAAGACTTGGCATGAAAACAACTCAAAATTGACTTTTCAAGGTTTGCTATGTCTATTACTCTATTTGTTACAGGGTGAAGCATCACTCGAAAATAGACCAGAATCGCGAGAATTGGATCTTATCAACTCTTCTGATGAAACAAGACTCAAGAGATAAAATGGTTTCCTCTGGACCAACACTTTGAGTATCGCCACACTTTTATAACACGCAGAAGTAGAGGTTGACAAACTAGTTCAGAAAGTGGAAAGCTGCGTTTGAGAGTATGAAGATTGAAAAGGTCGGAGAAGACAACAGGCAACGAATAATTGACTCCTTGAAGGAGGATGTGGTTAGGCATGCTTTTGCCTTCTACGACATCCAACACGAACCAGAAAAAACAACAGCACACGCAGCCTTCGAAGAAAACACCCTAAAAGGATATATACTTACATACACCGCCACGGAGTCTCCAAGCGTCGTCCTAGAAGGAGACACAGACACAGCCGCTAAGCTGATTAAATATTGTCCTCAAGACAAGTTCATAATGCACATCCCCACCAACCTTCTCTCAACCGTGAAGAGCAGGTTTCCTCAGGCAAAACATTACGTTGAAAACTGGATGCTCGTAAAAAAAGGCGAACAAAACATTTTCAGCACAGAACACACACGCAGACTACGATCCGAACAAGATGCCTTCAAACTCTTAACACTTCTCTCAAGCCGAGAAGACCGCCCAGAAGCCACAGTGAAAAGATACTTTGACTGGATGAAAAAAATGCCGCTATACGGAGTATTCGTAGAAGGCGAACTCGTGTCCTACGCGGGCTCTTTCATCCAAATGCCACAGGTTTGGCTGATAGGCGGAGTCTACACCAGCCCGAAATGCAGAAACAGAGGCTACGCAACAGCAGCAACGTCCGCCATGACTGAAGAGGCTCTCAGAAACGCTGAAGCCGCAGCACTGTTCGTCAGATCAGACAATCGTCCAGCAATGAGAGCTTACGAGAAAATTGGCTACAGAAAAATCGGCGAAAAACTCTGGATAGACGTGGGAACAGGCTTGAAACCCTAGCTGCTCTTCTGCAGAACATCCTTCAACAGGTTTATCCCAGACCAAGCGGCAAGCGCACTCGTCCCAGGATTGTCAGGATGCGGCTCATTCTCAAACCTGAAAAACATGTCACCATACTTCCACTGAACACGAATCTCATGCACGTTCCGTTTCACCTTCGGGTCCGAAATCACCCTAACCTTGACCTTTTCAGGCGAAGCCGCCAAAGCCAAAGCCGCAGCCACGTTTATCTCCCTCGGAAAACGTTTGACAGCCTCCTCCGCACTTCCCTCAAACACGATCTTCTCCACTCGGCTGCCAGAATCCAAGATTTTCGGGTTCTTCCGCGTCGTCAAAACAACAGAATCTATCCCCGCCAAAGCAGCATTGCCGACAGCATCCAAACCTCCGATAGCTCCAGAGGGAACATGAATCTTGCCGCTTCGAATCTTCAGATCAAGAAGTGCACCTACACTCATAACGATCAAGTCGATGTTTGCAGACAGAACCTTCCCCGCATACTCTTTAACAGCCTGCTGAGAAGCTGCCTCTACAATGACCGCGGGCTTGAGTGCCACCATCTCGTTCACATTCTTGACGATTTTTGAAGGAACACGCAGCCTTTTCTGAAGCTTCTCCGCCTTCTTCACGTCACAATCGTACAAGACCAAACCGTCACAAGAGACAATTCCCTTATCTACAGCCTCAGCAATCACGGTTCCAATCGCCCCACACCCGATGATTCCAACAGTCTTCAAGGCTCACCGCTTCCCAAAACGCCAACGTCAATACTCCGCAACAAAGCGCACTTTATAAGGCTTGACTTCGCGTCCAGTCTCGCCTTCCTCAGCCAAAACCTCAAAAACCTCAACCTTACACGTTCCAGCAATGTCCTCCTTGCCCATCAAAATCATCTCTGTAACGTTCTTCTCTCCAGCATAAACCGTCAACTTCCTAACTTGAGCATTCAAAGGCATGTGCCTCTCAGACTTCTCCCGCCTAACCTCCGTTATCACAGCCATAATCAAGTCGCCGCACTTCTCAGCCTCCTCATCAATAAGCTTTGAATCAGGCTTCGGCCAACGAGACAAGTGCACGCTGCTGCAGCCTTTGTCTTCAGAATACAGCACTTGACAGATTTCCTCAGTCACATGAGGCGCTATGGGCGCAAGAAGCTGAATAACCCTGTACAGAACCGTGTGAAGCGTGTACTGCGCCGCCTTCCTCTTCTCTTCGCTGTAGCTTTCAGTCTTGTAAAGCCTGTCCTTTGCAGCCTCTATGTAAGAGTCGCAGAGAACCCGCCACGTGAAGTTGCGAATCTCCTCCATGGCAATGTTGAACTGGCAATTGTTGAAAGCCTCAGTCACTCTCTGCAGCAGCTTCTCAGATTTGCTCAGAATCCAAAGATCCAGCGGCTCAAGAGCATATTCAGCATCGTCTTCTGGCTCATAGTCTTTCAGCAGAATGCTCACGAACCGTGAAGCGTTCCACAGCTTAATCAGAAAGCGCCAGCCATACTCCACGTCAGGCCAACGGAACGGAATGTCAGACCCCGTTGCTCCGCCGCCTGCAGCCCACTGCCTCGCAGCATCCGCCCCATACTTGTCCATAACTTCAGGCGTCGCAACGTAGTTCTTGAGAGACTTGCTCATTTTCCTGCCGTCAGCACCCAACACCATGCCATTAATCAAGCAACTCTTGTAAGGCGTCTCATCAAACAAAGCCAAATGCCTAACCATGAGATAATAAGCCCAAGTCCGTATGATGTCAATACCTGACGGATGCACATCCGCCGGAAACAGCCTCCTCCAATCCTCTCGATCAGGCCAGCCTGCGTGGACAGCACAAGATATTGACGAGTCCATCCACGTGTCAAAAACGTCCTGCTCGCCCGTGAATTCTGTGCCGCCGCATTCTGGACAGTGCTCAATCTTTGGCTTCTGTATTTTCGGGTCAATCGGAACCCAATCTTCTTCAGCCAAGATTATTCTGCCGCATTTTTTGCAGTACCACACAGGTATGGGGGTGCCGAAGATTCTCTGACGGCTTATCACCCAGTCCCAATCCAGAGAACGAGCCCAATCCACCAGTCGGGCTTTCATGTACTCAGGATACCACTTGACTTTGCCTGCCGTCTTCTCAACCTTGTCGGTCAAGATGCGGGTTTTCATAAACCACTGCTTAAGCTCAAGAATCTCAATAGGCGTGTCACACCTGTCGCACAAGCCAATTTCCTGCGTAAGCTTCTCTGTCTTCTCAAGCAACCCTTCCTCTTCCAAATCCTTAACCAGCGCCTTCCTAGCTTCAGCCAAGGTTAAGCCCGCGTATTTTCCTCCCTTGTCGTTGATTCTTCCACTCTCAGTCAAAATTATTATGACAGGCAGCTTGTGCTGGATAACGATCTTGACGTCAGCCTTGTCGCCGTACGTGCAAATCATGACTGCACCTGTTCCGAAGGCAGGGTCAACAGCCTCGTCCAAAATCACGGGCACAGCACGTTTCGTCGTGGGCACCTTAACTTTCCTGTTCTTGCACTTGGTGAACCGTTCGTCTTCAGGATGCACTGCCACAGCCACGCAGGCAGGTATGAGTTCAGGACGGGTTGTGGCTATTCGAATGTGCTCTTTATCACCTTCCATGAGGAATTTTATGTAGTGCAACGTCCCTTCATGCTGCTCATAATCCACCTCAGCGTCAGCAATCGCCGTTTCACAGCGCGGACACCAGTTCACGGGGTGAGTGCCCTGATACATGAAGCCCTTCTTGTGCAGAAGAATGAAGCTTAGCTGCGTTCGCCTCCAATAGTCAGGGTTCATCGTGCGGTACTCAGTTGTCCAGTCAATGCTGCAGCCAAGCCTAACGATACCGTCTTTCATTATTGCAATGTATTTTTCAACAAGCTTCTCGCAAAGTTTTCTGAATTTGTCAGGAGGCATCTCTCTCTTTCGAACCTTCTCCTCCTTCTCAACCTGAACCTCGATGCCTAAGCCGTGGCAGTCCCAGCCCTGCGGAAAATACACGTTAAACCCGTCCATCCTTTTAAACCGCGCCAACATGTCGAAATACGTCCAGTTGAGCACGTTGCCCATGTGAAAGTCGCCTGACGGATAAGGCGGCGGAGTGTCAACGCTGAAAGGCGCATTCTCGCTTTTCCAGTTGAAACGGTAAGTTCCCGTCTCCTCCCACTTGCTCTGCCATTTCCTCTCAATGGCCAGAATGTCAAATTCCTTCGGAAGTTCCTTCATGCCTTCTAACCGCATCCCAACGTGGCTTATTAGACTACGTCTAGGAAACATCTATATACCGATAAATAACAATTACCCCTCCAAGGTTTAACGGGGAGCTGGGATTGTGACCCGGCTGAGAGGACGACTGAACAGTCGTCGACCCATAGAACCTGAACCAGATAATACTGGCGGAGGGAAAACAAACGAAGGAAAAACTAGCTGTCCAAGCTACTCAGACGAAGATACTGGCTGAAATGATTATTTTCATTGCTCTCGCAAACGTGCTTTATCTCATAAGCAAGTTCTATCTTCCTTTTCTGCATTTGCCGCAAGGAGGCAGCATAACAATTGCAAGCATGGTCCCACTGTTATGGTTTGCGCTGAGACGGGGACTCCGTTGGGGAGTGGAAGCAGGCATAGTCTACGGCTTGGTTCACATGGTAATCTCGGGTGACATCTATTACCCAACGCAAATATTGCTTGACTATCCGCTTGCATTCGGAGCATTAGGGCTGGCAGGCGCCTTCCAGAACCATCCAGTTGTTGGAGTGGGAGTGGGAATCTGTGGCAGATTCATATGCCATTTTGTCTCAGGCGTGATCTTCTTTGGAGAATACGCATGGGAAGGATGGAACGTCATCGCATACTCAGCAGCCTACAACGCATCTTATCTTGTTCCAGAGTTCATAGTGAGCGCAATCATAATCTTCACACTGCTAAAGACGGATCTGCTGAAGATTTACATGTAATCTTCGTCAACTCCTCCACTTTTTTTGAAAACTAAAAAGATCTGCAGAAAAAGGAGCCGAATCAAGCTATGATTCTTTCGGGAAAGCTGTAAACATTCATCCGACTTCCCCGCACGAAACCAACCAACGTCAGATCTGCAGTTTTAGCAAGTTTGATGCCTGAATCTGTCGCAGCTGCTAAAGAAGCCACAATGGGAAAACCAACATTCACCGCCTTCAACACCAAGTCCCCTGTCAGCCTCCCGCTCAAGGCAAGAAAGCACTTGCTGAACTCAATCTTGCCAAGAGCTGCAGCCCCAATCACTTTGTCAACAGCGTTGTGCCGTCCAACGTCCTCAGCGAAAGCTACGACGCTTCCATCTTCTTCGTGGATTGAGGCTGCGTGTACTCCGCCAGTTTTCTTGAAGGTTTCGGCTGTAAGGTTCAGGTTGTTAACGGAACTCAGGATTGTTTCTGCTTTAACCTTTAGGTTTGACTTGATCCTAGGAAGCTTCGAAGCTTGAGACGATGCTTTTCTCATGCATGTTGATAGATTTAGCTTATTGCTCAAGTTGACATCATGTTTCAGTCTGATGCAGCAGCAGTTTTCTGTCTGGTCTAGGTTTGTTTCCTCAATCTCCTCAATCTGGCTGATTATCTTCTGAGAGAGCACGTGCCCAACAGCCAATTCTTTCAGGTTTGAGGGAGAACAGAAAATCGTCGCGTAACGAGTTTCATTTAGGAATATGTGCAGTGGTTTTTCTTCTGCCACATAGTCGGCTACTCTTTGAGCCTCTCCAGTTGAAGCATCAACTCTCAAGATCTCAACTTTTCGCATACAATTCACTTCCTCAGCTCCGACAGCACGAAACAGACGATTTCATCTGCGATGCCGTTTTTCGCGACTGACTGGAGCCCTCTCCAGCCTGGCTGACTGTTAACATCAACAACAACTGATCCAGCAGATGTTTCCAAGATGTCTACACCTGCAATTTTGCATTCGACAAGTTTTGCTGATTTGATGGCTGTTTCTTCCAGCGTCTTGTCAAGTGTTACTGGTTGTGGGCGTGCGCCTTGACTGTAGTTGGTCTTCCAAGTGTCTCCAACACGACGCATTGCTGCTGCAACATGATCTCCGATGATGAATGCGCGGATGTCAGAAAAGCCATGCTGCACGAACTGTTGAATATATATTACTCCATGATGGAACGTTATGGCTCTGAAGACTGTGGAAGCTACTTCGCGGTCGTTGACTCGTGTCAAGCCTACGCCTCTGCTGCCGAAAATCGGTTTTACAACAACGTCTCCGCCAAGCTCGTCAAACGCTTTCAAGGCTTCTTCAACATTCTCAGTTACCGCCGTTCGAGGCACAGCAACGCCGTTCTCCTCCAAAATTGCCAGAATATCGTATTTGTCCACGCAGTGCTCTATCGCTTCAGGCGGGTTTATTACGTAGAAGCCTAGACGTTGAAGCCTGTACAGAACGTCCATTCTGAAAACCAGCTCTTCCAAAGACCCACGTCCGATTGGGCGAACAATTAAGCCGTCCAAGCCTTCAGGGACTACGAGTTTGCCAAGTTTCAGATGCGGCTTGTATCCAACGTGTGCAATCAGTTGTGGAAACGTGAAGCATGTGTGCGAGACGGAGCGTCTGCTCAGAGCCTCTCGCAGCTGGATTGAACACCAAGAGTCTCTGTTTCTGGTGACGATTCCAATTTTCAAAAATGAACCTTCCATGTGGCTAGTCTGAAAAACTGCTTCGAGTCTACGTTTTTAAAGCTTCTGTGCAAAACCAGCATCAAAACGTGTGAATGTGGGGAATCAGCTGCTCTGCGTTCTCGAATTTTTCTGAAAGCTCAACCAGCAGATACGCGCCGCAGGAATTGAAGTACGGTGAGCCTTTTCGCGAAAACAGCGTTAGAACCTTGCCGTGATGGTCTATTTTGAAGCCAGAATCGCATGGCTCATGTCCCCTTACTAGAATCTTCACGGCTAATTTGCCTAGCACTTCGTTTGTCACTTTTTTTCCGAACAGTTTTCCAGCTCCCCTCGGAGAAGTGTCTGTTTCTTCAACTGTTTCATCAGGGTCACTCCACAACATCTCCTCAAGAAAAGACTGGTTTGGATGAGTGGCGTTGGCGAACGCTAAATCTTCAATGCAAGTTGTTTTTGCTGGTAGACCACCGTGAACCATCAGGTATCTGTCTTCAACCAAAACTGCGTTGCATAATTGTGGGAACAGCGCACGAGTCTTTAAGTATATTTCATTTCCTTTCTCGCCTAGTCTTGCATATAGCTGCATGGGCAGATTGTGCGGTGAAGGTAACAGGTCTTCTGGTCCTTCATGGTTTCCACTCATCAAAATGGTCTGTGCTGGAAAGGCAAGTTTCAGTTTCAGCACAGTGTAGTAGACTTCTGCTGAGAACGCGCCTCTGTCGCCGTAGTCTCCGAGGAAAATCAGATAAGAATCATCTTTGTCTTCCATTTCCTGCAGATAGCTTGTTTCTTTAAGAATCTGAACTAGGCTTTCCAAATCTCCATGCAAATCGCCGACCACCAATGCCCTGCCAAGAGGAGGCACTTTAACGAGTTTACCAAGAACTTCGATGTTTCCAATCTTTCCTTTTTCGCTACGGAGAAGCCGTGTTGTCTCCTGCAACAACTCAGAAAAATCTTTGTAGCCAGCCTCGAAGGCGTTCTTAACAGTCTGTGCAAGGTTTACCTGCAATTGAAGCACCCAGACATCATTCAATGCAGACTTTCTTGTTCATGAAACTGAAAACGTTTTTCTCTATCTCGTCCTTATGATCCCGTATCTTGTCGACTGTTTCTTTTCTTGCACGATCCGAGGAAGCCTCTTCTAATTCGACAACTCCTTTCCGTCTGAGCAGATCCTCAACATGCTCCTGAAGCCTAGCCAAATCCTGTCTGGCTTCTGCCACTGCGGCTGAAGCTGAAAGCTGCTTCTTGCGTGTCAAAGCTACGGCGCATTTTCTGTGAAGAGCTTCAAGAGAATTCTTGTCCAGAATATCGCTGATGTCTTGTTTCGCCTTTCGTTCTTTTTCAGGTTTGAGCTTTAGCTTCTCTGACATTGAACGGTCTAGCTTTTGCAGGATGGCTCGCAAGAGTGGCTGGTTTGGTTCTTCGGTGGCAAGAGCTTCGAATGGTTTTTCTAGGTATTGGTTTAGCTTGCCAAGTTCTTCCGGCGTCAAGCCGCTTCCTTCGCCATGTGTGGCCAGAGACAAGAGTTTTATGAATGGTTTCTGGAGATGTCGCAGACGTTTCTTTGTTTCAGCCCTCAGTGTGTCTATTTCCATGTTTGTCTGGTGTAGCTGGCTCATGCTTCCTTGATTTTTCAAGTTTGCAATCTTCTGCTGAGTCGTGTCTATTTCCTTTTCGATTGGAGCCTTTTCACCTTCAACCCTGACTTTCCGTTCTTGATAATCTGCAAGTTGTCCTTCGAGAGCTTGTAGCTTGTCCACAAGTTGATAGGTTTCTTCAAGAGCTTTGGTTTTGACGTATTCTCTTGTCATGAAGTTGTGAAGACTTTTGTGTGCATCCTTAGCCTTTTCGAAGAACATGAGGAATTTTCGCCTGTCCATTATGAAATACGGTGAGATTCTTGGAAACCAGTTTCTAACGTCAATTTCAATAACTGCGAGCGCCTTCTGTGTTTCCGCCGCAAAAGTGACGAAGTCAGCGTATGAGGGGACGTCAGGAATTTTGATTTGCTTTATTCTGTCTAGGAACAGGCGCGCAAGCTTGTTAATGGCTCTGGCTCTGCCATATACTTTCATATTTCGTTTCTCAATCTCCTTTCCACTGTTGTCAAAAAGCATTTTGCTGGCTTCATCCAGTTCCTTAAGCGCTTTGCTCATCTCGTCAAGTAGCTTTTGGGCTTTGGTGTGGACTGGAATGAAGATTGAGCCAGTTTCACGTTCAAGCCAACTTTTGACATCTTTTGAAGATAAATTCAAACTCTCAGACAATCGTCTTCCCGCATAAAGGTATGTGTAAGGCATATTTATTTGGTTATCCAATACGCTTTTCCGAGTAGCTACTCTTAAATAATTAAAAAACAAAAAGGCCTACAAACTGGTGAACAACAAATGAATACAAAAATCATCGCGGCAGTTATAACTTTCGCTGCGCTGACCATAGCACTTAACCTGTCTCCCATGAAATTTCCAGCACCCTATGCACCATTCCTCATATACCAAGTCTGGGAAATCCCAATAGTAGCAGGCTTTTTGCTTTATGGAGCGGCATTCGGCATTTTAGTTGCCGTAATGAATACCGCCGTGTTGCTCGCAGTTTTTCCAGGCGACTTGCCAACAGGCCCATTCTACAATCTGGCAGCAGTTTTGAGCATGCTCCTCGGAATAGGCATTGCGAAATTCATTGCGGAAAGACGGGCTTCAAAAAATGAGGTTTTACTTGCTTCTGTATTCACATTTTCAGGACTTGCTTTAAGAACGATAGTGATGAGCATAGTGAATTGGGTATGTCTGCGTTTCCCGCCACCAGTCGGCTACAGCCTTGAAGAAGCATACATAATTGGTTACGTGCCACTAATTATGATTTTCAACGCAACCCTGGCACTCTACACAATTCCTACTGGCTATTCGCTGGCACGCATATTGAAATCCGCCGTAAAGGGCTTCAAATAAAACCGAAAGACTTTGCTAACACTTCGCTGCCGATTTCGCCATTTTTGAACGTGTTGCCCGTCTTAGCGTTATTTATGACTATTTTTGCTGGTGCAAAAAGATTTGGGTCGATCTTGTAAAAGTCGTATTTCGCTTTCTTGAAAATCTCAATGAATGGCTTCCCGTAAACTCCAGATGCTTTAGATGGAGCCTTCTCCACAATCTCAGCCAGCTTCCTCTCATCTTCATACTCAACGACAAAATAGGCAGTTCCCCCGTAGAGAATTGCATCGTTTGTTCTGGCCATCGCCTTCACGAATTTGGGATGAGCAGGCGCTATTGGAGCACAGCCCCAACCATAAGAAATCACGTTTGCGTCAAGCCCAAGTTTTCTGAGTTTGTGGATTCCAGTCTCAATTATTCGTCCAGAAACCTGTGTTGACCCAGCCACGCTTGAAGTAGGTACGAGAACTAACGCAAAGTTTTCAGGCGATATGCCGCAATCTCTAACTAGACGCTCTATGATTATTTTAGGCGGTGGCTTATCAGTCTCCAAAACAGCGACTGCCTTGCCAAAATCATCCTTGTAACCAATCTCTTCGAAGACCCCTCTGGGTTTCAACGCCAAAGCCCTCGCAGGCCCGGAGCCTATAGCAAAAAAGCCATGCTTATTTATCTGCCAACCAGCATACTGCGAACCCAGAGTCGCAATTGCCGGATGATCCGTACATACAAGTATTGAAGGCAGTTCCAGTTCTCCATATTTTCTGCACACAATTTCCGCCTTGCCTAGGCCTCCCATGCAAATCTCAGTCACAATTTTCCCAGCTTGAAATCCGCCCTTAGCTCTTATGCCTGCGTCCACGACTGTTGTGCCAGAAACAGTTTTCTCAACCTTAACGCCGTAATAGTCTGGGTTCTCAAGCAACTTCTCCAGAAGCCGCCACGCCAGACGATTCACACTCAAACCTTTGTTCATAGAGACTTTTCTCCTCAGAGAAACTTTTCGTAATCGCTCAAATGTGGATTTTTCTGTTTGGAAACATAAAGTTTGCCTTTGCCGTTCTCTACAATGTCCCCAAGAAAGACGTAGAATGGCCCTTCAACACTTTCGTCTTCTTCAATCTTCGCTTTGCCTTTGACACTGTCTATTGTGAAAGTGGGCAGAAAGGATTCCACAAATCCGCCGATAATGATTTTTCCGTCAACCATGCAAGCTCCAGCTCTGCCTTCACAGTCTCCTTCAACGTAGATTGTTCCGCCTTTCATCCGCAAACCTGCGAACTGTCCAGCCTTGCCGAATACTTTGATTACTCCCTTCTTCATGCAAGCTCCCGCTTCAGTTCCAACATCACCATAGACAACTATTCTTCCGCCGCGCATGCCCTTGCTGCTTCCGCGGTATGGAGCTCCCAAATAGTCACCCACGTTTCCGTGAATCTCAATAGAGCCTGCTTTCATCATTGAACCAGCCCATCCGCCAACGTTTCCGTTGACAGTGATCTTGCCGCCTTTCATTTCCACGCCCAAATGCATACCCGCGTTTCCGTTAACAATTATCTCTCCATCCGCCATGCGTGCCCCTATTTCTCGAACCTTGCTGACGTTGCCGTGGATTTTTAGGATAGTTTTTCCCAAATTGACGTCAGACTTGTCTTCTTCAACCTTGAACAGGTCTCCAATTTTTTTCTGCCTGTTTCCCTCCCACAGTCTCAAATCTCGAATTTCGCCGCAAGTCTTGGCTTGAAAAGTGTCTGGACAAACACATTCGCCGACTACGGGATATCTGAATTCTTTCAGCGGATAGAGGTTTATCATTTTAGACACTTGCCTTCACAGCAATCGGGTGTGAAACCTCAAGGTAGTTCTCTGGAACAGGATAATTTTCATATTCAACTGTCCAATATTCCCTGAATTTCTTTTCCGTTTCATCAGTCATCTTCATCTGCTCTGACACTTGCACGTTGAGCCACATGGTTTCGCCTTTGACTTCCTTCAAAACCTCGCCGTCTCTCACAACAAGCCGTCCCCCTTTAACCGTGTATGCCGCCCGCTTGAACGCTCTCCTCACAGTCATGTACTCTCGGGACGGGTCTGTCTCATTCGGGTTCACGTTGTAAACGGCTATGTCAGCATCAGCACCCACGCCCAAGTGTCCCTTATCGCTTAAGCCAAGAGCCTTCGCCTGCCCAGCCCTAGTCACGACCGCAAGATCATAAAAGCTGAGTTCACGGTCTATTGACGGGAGAAGACTTCTGCTTCTTGCCCGAGGATTGATTCGCTTCAACGTCGCCTCCCTCGCCTTCTTGCTCACAAGCCAAGCGATGATCTTCGGGTAAGAAGTGAATGGCCCCCCGTTTGGATGGTCAGTGGTCATGAAAATTTTCCACGAATCCCTTATTAGCAACGCCAGTTCAAGGCCAATCGACCATTGAACAGAGTTAACGTAGCTCTTGCGACGATAGTGAAAGGGCACGATTCCCGCGCTCGTCTCTGTCTCAACGTCGTGGTTGACCCACTTGTTTCCGTTCAACTCGTAAAGCGAGTACTGAAAGGGTCCGTCAGCAGTCATTGTGGTGGTGTCTGCGAAAATTATTTGACCCATGTCCAACGTCACATGTGAATGCCCATTAACATAACCTGCAATTTCCTCGGCGCCTGATTCCATCGTTCTCCAGTCTTCGCCCTTAAAGGCGCTGAATTGACAATGCGTTATGTGAACCACCGGCTTATCTTCACTGCCCATGTCTTCAACGGACCGCATAGTCTCCAAACAGGTCTGAAAATTCCCAGGCTTCCCAAGATTGTTCGTGTGAACGTGGATCGTGTGTGGCAAGTTGAGAAGACTGTTCACCTTGCACAGTCCACGGACTATTTCGCGGGGGGTTATGCAGAAATTTGGCACCTGGTCATCAAAACCGCCTACATTGTGACCGAAACCCCACGTTTCCAGCCCGCCTGGATTGACGATTTTTATTGCGTAGCCCTTTGTTGAGGTCATCATCCACGCCACGTGTCTTGCAAGCTCTTCGACTTTTCCGTCTCGCAAGTGCTCCAGAACAAACCACCAGTCGCCCAAGAGCGGGTATGTGGCCTTGTCAACCATCGGGGTGTCGTTCAATTCTTCATGTGTGTGTTTGGCCTCCAGCGGCGGCATTGAAGGGTTCATCACCGTCGTGTAGCCCATCTGTGCATAGCGGTAGCCAGTTGTGAAAGTGGAAGGAATTGAGTGGCCGACTCCTGAACGTTTTGTAAGCGTCTTGTATTCAACGTCTTTGAAGTGGTCTTCAGGTCTCAGGAGCCTTCCAGAATTCACTTCTGAGCCTGCAATGTGGCTGTGAATGTCCACGCCGCCGGGCATCACAATCATTCCTGAAGCATCTATCTTCCTTGCCCTGCGTTCACTGACGCTTGCCACTATTTTTCCGTCTTTGACTGCGATGTCCATTTGTTCGCCGTTGATTTTGTTCACAGGATCGAAGACGACGCCGTTTTTTACAAGAAGCTCCACTAAGCCGCCTCCGCTTGTCTTGTCTTTCTTATTTTCCTAACTTCACGGAGAATTCTTTTCAGAATTTCCTCGTCTGAAAGCAGTCCTTTAGGCGGCGCAACGACTTTTCTGAGTGGGAGCGGCACGTGGTCCATGCGGTAGGCTGTTCCTTCAGCCTCTATCCCAACGAGTGCAGATGGAAACACGACGTCAGCCACTTGGGATGTTGCGTTCATGAGAGGGTCTATGACTATCAGCGGGTTTTTCGCCAGATGCTCCGCTGCTTTTCGGGGAAAGTTTGCAATGGGATCTGAAGCCACGATTAACGAAGCGTCTGATTCTCCGCGCAGAAGAGCGTCAACGATTGACGTTTCGCCAGGATTGTATCTCGGGTATCCGCGTGAAAAGTCGACTGCGTATGGGTATCCTGTCTGCCACGTGAAGACTGTGTCTGCGCCTGAAACGTTGAAGTGTCCGCGCATGGGCATTATGGCAAATTTGGTTCGCATGTTCAAGTCGCGGACTAGGCTGAGTGCAGCGTCCACGTTTCTGTGTTTGCCTCTGCTCATTGTGAGCCCAAGTCCGAAGAACAGTACGCCGAAACTGCAGTTTATCATCGCTTCAGCTATCTCTTCCAGTTGGCTGACTGGTATTCCAGCGACTTCTTCAACGTCAACTTCTTGGTCTTGAATCAGGGCTCTGAGGGTTTGGAGAAGCTCATAGTCTTCGTTGGGTTTTACTTGAAGAAAATAGTCTGCTATTTCAGCGGTTCTCGTTCTTCTCACGTCGACTACGACCAGTTTTCTGCCTTTTTTCAGAATTGCCGGGCATAGTTCTTTCTTGGCAGGTGATGCTATGTGAGGCTTCTGTTCAGCTGCTACTCTTCTGATTGCGCTTTCAACTTTCTTCTTTGCGGCTAAGGCTTTGGTTTTGACAAGATAGCTTTTCCATTCGCTTTTCTCAAATCTTCCTTCTGCAAAGCTCGTGTATCTTTCAATGTGTCTCGGATGAGCGCTCCAAGGGTCGCTGCCCCAGTAAATTATCAAATCAGCCCTGTGTCTAACCTGTCCAAGAGTGCAGGTTGGGATGCCGACGTCTTGAATCGCTAAAACTGATGGACCGTGGCATATTGTTGACGTGTTGTCAATCAAGCCGCCAACTTCTTCCGCGAGTTCGACACCGACTCCTGTAGCTTCACAGCTTGTTGAACTCCACCCGTACAGGAGGGGAAAGTTTGAATCTACGAGGATTTCAGCTGTTCTTCTGATGGCTTGCTTGAGGGAAGTTTGAACGAGTTTTCCATCTTTTCTTATGAGCGGCTTCAAGAGTCTGTGTTCACAAGCGTAGTTTAGGAATTTGGCTTCAGACATGGCGCAGCCGTTCTTGACGTCAACTATCTTTCCGTTTTCAACAGTCAATTCTATGTCGTCGCACAAGGCTCCGCACACGGGGCAGACTACATGCTTAACAACCGCCATTGTTCTCCTTCCCAAACTGTTCTCTGACAAGCTCCTTCAAACTCAGCACGGGCTTGTCCAATGCCGGCTCAACTATTGCGGGTATTCCCTTCAAAGACGGCATTCCGATGCTGTCAGTGTCAGGGTCAACCACCGCATTTGCCCATGGACCATAAGGAACATAAATCACTCCGTGATGTGAACCTCTCGGAGACTTGAAAGCTCTGACAACTACTGCGCCATGACCTGTTGAGACTAGAACGTTTGTTTTCTCTTTTATTCCAAGTTTTCTCAAGTCTTCAGCATCTATGAAACATACTGCAACGTTGTCCAGATACTCTTCTGAAAACTTTCCGAGTTCTCTGCTTACACCCTGCTCTATTGTTCGTCCAGTGAGCAGGGTTACGAACAGTTTTGGCGTTTTCTGCATTTGACAGCCACAACTTGTTATGGCTAAAGTGTGTTTTGCATGCTTAAATCTTAAACGCCGGCGAAAAGCAGAAACATTTAGTTCAGTTCGAACTAGTGATTCAGCGGAAGATTTAGAGAAAGGCTTTTAAGCACAGTGCGTTATCGCTGTCGATACCCAAGCCATTTTGCGGTGAAAAAAATGATTATTGAAGTTGAGGAGTTAGTGAAGTACTACGGTGATGTCAAAGCAGTTGACGGAGTTTCCTTTGGCGTTGAGGAAGGAGAGACGTTCGGACTTTTAGGTCCCAACGGCGCTGGAAAAACAACTCTCATGGAGATTCTCTGCTGTTTACGAAAGTCTGACTCAGGAAAAGTAAACGTTCTAGGTTATGACTTGGTTAATGACTCCTACAAGATTCGAAGTTCCATTGGATTTTGCCCGCAAGAAACACTCCTTTACGACTTGCTGAATGTCCATGAAAACCTCGCGTTTTCCGCCTCTCTTTATTCGCTCGGTTCCAAGAAATTCAAGGAGAGAATCGACTTTTCCACCAAAGTTCTAGGTGTAGGCGAGTTTCTAACCAGAAGAGTGGACAAGCTTTCAGGCGGCATGAAGAGACGTGCGAATCTCGCAGCGTCAATCATCCACGACCCGCCAATCGTGATTCTTGACGAACCTACTGTTGGTTTCGATCCAACGATAAAGCGGGAGTTTTGGGAACTTATCAAGAATCTGAAGAGCTATGGGAAAACTGTGCTTCTCTCCACTCATGACATGTATGAAGCTGACACTATATGCGATAGAGTTGCCATAATGGAGAAAGGAAAAATCGCCGCGCTTGACAAGCCAGACGTTTTGAAGAAGAAGATTGGTGGAGAATCAGCCATACACATCCGAACAAAGGACACGCAGACGAAAGACGCTTGCAAAGTTCTTGAAAAATACAATTGCGTGTTGACAGACAACGAAATTCAAATCTCAGCCGAGAATCCTTGGGAAACAATGACTGAAATATCAAGCAAGCTAATTTCGAAGGGGATATTGACTGAGAAGATAGAGATTGTTGAACCGACCTTAGAGGACGTGTTCATAAAACTGAGCGGAAGAAGACTCACGGAGGCGGAAGAATGAACCCGATAATAGGAATAGCGGTAAAAGACACTAAAACATTCTTCAGAGAAAGAGGAACAGTTTTCTGGACAATAGCCTTCCCAGTGATGATAATGCTGTTGTTCACAGCAATCTTCGGAAGAGACATACCCTTCAACGCAAACATCGGAATAGTAAATGAAGACGGACAAACACCAGTAACTGCAGAAATAATTACAGGACTTAACAGCACGGGAATCTTCACTCTGAAAAACTTCACAGACAGAACCGAAGCCCTCAGAGAGTTGAACGCGACAAACGTGCGCGCCGTCATAACGATTCCCCAAAACTTCACAAACGACCTTTGCGGCGAGCAAAATGTAAACGTGTCAGTGGTGCTGGATGGCAGCAATGCTGACGTTGCAAGACTGGTCAGCAGCGGAATCAGCACATTCTTCTCGCGATATTACAGGTCATTCTACAGTGCAACTCACGGCGGCGAAGCCTATTCTGATCCCATAACAGTCAACGAGGAAGTATCAGCAACAGGACAGATAATAGGCTACAAAGAAAACATTGTTCCAGGCATGCTGTGCTATCCGCTTCTGTTCTCCAGCATGGTTGTCTCAACAGGAGCCATAGTCTACGAAAGAGAGAAAGGAACACTCAAGAAAATCAGAGCCTCACCTGTCCACCCCCTCAACGTGCTTTTCGGCAAAACCCTAGCCGCCCTATTCCAGACAACCATCTCAATACTCATCATGGTAACGCTTGCCTACGTTCTGCTCGCTCCAAAACTCAACTGGAACCCTGCACTGCTGGCTCCAATAATGTTTCTAGGCTCAATGAACGGGATAGCGCTAGGCTTGGTAATATCTTGCATCGGAAGATCGCCTCAAGAAGCCTCAAACGCCGCCACCACAATAGCCATAGTGCTTCAATTCTTCATCGGAATGTACTTCCCAATTGAATATCTCCCAAGTTACCTTCAGCAGATCGGGAGAGTCATACCTATGACTTACGCGGCTCAGGCGATAAGAGACATAATGGTTCGAAACGCCACGCTAGGCGAAATAGCCTTGCCTCTGACGACACTCACGATCTCAGCAATCGTTCTATACGTTATTGGCGTTCTTCTCTACAGGCGATGGGTCGAAAAATAGCAGTCACGGTCTGTAGCCGCCGAGAACAAACAAAGCCAAAGCAGCAGAAACAATGTCAGCGGTCGTGCCAGGATTCAACAGGTTACCCTCACTTCTAAGCTTCAAGTCAAACTCGCTGAGGCATTTCTTGCCATCTGGTGTTTCAACTCCGCCTTGCTGCAAGACCCGCTTTGCTTCCAACGAAACCTGCTTACTCTTTTCAGCGCCGACTTTACGCGAAATGAATGTATCAGAATAATCTCCAAGCACCTTCAGAAACGTGTGAATTATCGCCGCGTCCAAGCTCTTGCCCATTTTAATCTGCTCGGTCAAATATGGATAGGCAACGTCAAAGGTCAGTGGGTAATTCTTCACCCACTCTGAACAAATGTTATCGTATTCTGATGCCACCTCAAAAACGCGGTAAAGCGAAATCTCCTCTTCAAGTATCCTCCGCGTTGATTTTGGATCGTTCACGTCAAGTTCAGAGGCCTTGCCGAGCCCGCTGGGATTGGCTGCTTTTATGGCTTCATAAACATGAACAGCGTCGGATGCGCTTGTGGACTCAACAACCAGCTTCAGTTTCTCTCTGAGTTCTGGAAGTTTGAAGATGTGTTCTTTGTCACGGCAAGTTATTCCTGCGGCAACCGCCATCGGCATAAGCAGTATTACTGTGCCGAGTAAAGTGTTTCCTCCATGCTGCCATTTGGCAACGTCCTCGACACATCTCTTTATGAGCTGCCCCACTTCAACATCGCCTACGCCGAGTGTTCCCTCAGAAACCATGATGCCTCTCTCTGCAGCCTGCTCAAAAGACGCTGATGCAGCAACGGCTGAAGCTAAGAAATGTTCGTAGCGTGTGTCTTCAAACCCGACCATGAGGTTTATGTTTCCAGGTTTGTTGGCGCTGACTTCCAAGAGGATTGCCAGCTCAAAGCAGTTTGCGATGTGTTCGACTTCCTCATGCAGGTGACTATTCAAACGTGTCTCCCTCGTTTAACATTGTAGGAAAGTTTTATTAGCGTTGTGTAAAAACTTACACAGCAATGAAAAATTTAACACGCCGAAGCTGAGTACCATGCAACGTAAATATATCTTTAACACTTTTCTTCAGGCTTTTTGCTGTGTGTGGGTGGCACTCCTAGTAATATCAACGTTATTCCCAGTCTACCCAGTTTTAGGAACGACGGTCTTGATTACCTTATCAAACATCTTATCCTCCAGCTTAACAGCACCATTACTTGGACCATTATGGGGAATGATTTCAGGAGCGGTCTTCGGAACAATAGTTGCGTTTATGCCTGGATCATCAATTGGTCCATACACCCTTCTATGTCCGACTATTGCCGCTTTGCTAAGTGGTCTAGTGTTGTTTAACAGGTGGAAAGCAGCGGCAATAGTTTTCCTTTTAGAAATGGGAATATGGTTCGCTCATCCGTTTGCGTGGTATGCTGCAATGCCGATCATAACATGGCAGTACTGGCTTGTTCTCATTTTCATCGTAGTGAGCCCCCTTAGAAAATGGATTTCAAGATCTATAGTGAGCAGGAATCCGAAAACTTTGCCTTTTGCTTTGTGGTGCTTGGCTTGGATTGCACGCATAGGCGACGTGGCAACTGGAAACAACATTGGCGTGTGGGTTATGAGTTGGGGTGTTCCTGAAATGTATCAGTGGTGGGTGCCAATGACCGTATACTATGCTATTGCAGATTCTTTGAACTGTCTTGCAGGAGCCTTAATCGGCACGACAGTGCTTCTAGCTTTGAAGAAAGCTAACATCAGAGTCTTGGCAATAGACTTCTTAGAAGCAAGGACTGAACATGAAAGCTAGAGAAGGCGACTTGATAGAAACCAAGACAGGAATAATCTTCGATGTCAAAGGTTTGGTTCAGCCCAAAGACAAGATAATTGCTTATCCTCGGTTCATTCCAGACAGTTCTGGAAACAGAAAACGGAAACAAGTCCATTACAGAAAAGTCTACGCTTTGGCGGAACGGCTAGAGTTTCTTGAGAAGGCTCTTCCACGCTACATCGTTCGTGACCCTGTTCTTGGCGAGACGCTCTGCGAAGTGCCTATTGAAGATGTTGCCAGACTTTACACGCCTGTAGAGAAGCTCAAAGAACTTCGAGATGCTGAAGAGCTTGACAGGCTTGAGAGACTGTCCTTGCAGATGGCTGAACTGCTGAAAGAAAAGGCGAAAATCCCACTGGACGCCGTGGGAGTTTCTGGCTCGCTGATGGCTGGACTGCACACTTCTGCGTCTGATATTGATCTTGTTGTTTACGGGTCAGACAACTGTCGAAAAGCGTATTCAGCTCTGGAAATGTTGTTGAATGACAAGAACGTTCCTTTGAGGCGTTACATGAAACAGGGTTTGAGGAAACTGTTCGATTTCCGTTCGAAAGACACCGCGGTCGGCTTCGAAGACTTCATTCGGACGGAGTCGAGAAAGGTTTCGCAGGGCAAATTCCATGACAAAGACTACTTCATCCGCTTCGTGAAGGAGTGGAATGAGGTTGAAGAATACGGCGACATATCGTATTCGAATGCTGGCTACGCGCGCATCAAAGCCAGAATTGTGGACGCAAGCGAATCAATTTTCACACCATGCACCTACAACGTGGACAACGTGCAGACGCAAGAAGGAGACAAGAGAGAGCCAATAAGTGAGATTGTGTCTTTCCGAGGCAGATTCTGCGAACAGGCTGAAGAAGGCGAAATCGTTGTTGCACAGGGAAAGATAGAGAAAGTAGTTGATAAACGAAACAATGACAAGCACTTCAGACTGTTGCTCGGAAACAAGACTTCAGACTACATGGCGCTGGACACGTTTGAAACCACTTTTAAGACCTGTTCATAATACCTAGGGCAGTAAGTCAAAACAACTTGGAAGAAACTGCCTTTCGAAGAGACTACTTCTTCCAAATTGCCTTCAACATAAACGACCTCGTCCTTAAAGGCTTGCAGACGAAACTCTTCCAAGTAAGAAACAACACGCACAATCTCCCCAGCACTCTTCTGTCCTTCCAAAACCTTCAAAGGCTCAACAGCGTAGACTGAAGGAATGAACGGCGCATCTTCATCTCCAACTATTCGAGCAAGCAGTTTAACCCAGCCTCTGCGAACAATCCTAGTTTCAACATCATAATCATTAACTATTTCTTGCCAGCCCTTCACAGGCTCAAACTCCACCTTAACCATCCGTCCTGCCCTATCGTCCTTGAACAAGGCATAAATCAGCTTTCTCCGCTGATGCCAAACAAACTCTCCAAGATCATAATTCACGAATCGCCAACACTTACCACTCACAGATGCGTTTGTCTCAAACTCGTTCCTAAAAAGAGAAGACGACTTGCCATACAGTTCCCGCAGCATTTCACGCAGTCTAACAACATTGCCTAGGCCATAGATAGTGAAATCTATGTCGGAGAATTTTGGATGATGAAAACCGTGAAGCAACGACCCGAACACGCCAAAATCATCCAACAACAATCCTGAACTGGCTAATGTGCGTTTTAACGCGTCCTGCATTGTTTCAAGAAGCTGGTCTCCGGGTTTTGTTTCAAAGAGTTTCGCAAGTTCTAGGCAGGGTTTCCGCACTTCTGCAATGCTGCTTTGAGCAACGCCAACGACTCTGGTTTGAAGCATCTCGTGGAAGATGGTGTATTGGGGAAAGCTGTTTTGGATAAACTTCCAGCCTTCGTCTTCATAGAACTTGTAAAAAACAGTTTTGCCGTCGTTGCTTCTGAACGCCTTCGGATTGTCCGATTTGAAAACTTTTGAGGGTGCGTATTCCAAGTCGCAGATGTAAGCATCCGAGGGGTGAGAATAGCCGAAAACGCGGAAAATCAAACCCTCTGCTGTCACTATTGAATCGCGGTCTCTCAGCCTCAAACCAGCCAAATGTGTTCGTCCTCGCTTGTTCCTGTTCCAACAACCACTTGATGATAAATGTTGCCCGTTGCGAGGTTTTCAACCTGCTCCAACATGCCTGAAACCTTTACCAAGCCATCTTTTCTCGCTATGTTGCGGTAGCAGCCAATCATGGAAACCACAGACACAGGAATCTGATCGTCAGAAAGCATTGACACATTGTTTGTAGGCTCGTATTTGTCAATTTTGTAGATGGCTGGGCGAAACATAGCTTCACTGTCATCTCTGACTCTACACTGAAAATCCACATGAGATTTAGGAGAATACCTGAAGACTCCATAGCTTGCATCCTTTTCTTCTGGCTTTCGAACCGCGTTATACATGAAAATCCTGTCTCGGTAACGTCCCTTGAATTTTCTAGCAGCGTCCAAACGATTGCCAAACACGTAAGCTAGCTTGCCTCTCTCTACAAGCTTGTCTATAGTTAATTCCAGTCTTCGAAAGTTGCCTGAGCCGTAAACAACAAAGTCCATGTCTGATTTTGACGTGTGCATTCCCAAAGCAACGGAGCCGTGAACGCCAAAATCCTCCATGCCAATGCTAGATTCATGCGAGAGCATGGTTATGAGTTCCAACATCAGCTTTTGTAGAGAATCTTTGCGTTTGACACTGCACAGTGAAGCCAAGCAGTCTCTTGGGACATAAACTTTTTTTACTGAACTCAACGGGGCACTGATTACTTCCTTTTTTCTGAAGGGACAAAAATAGACGTATACGGGGAAATTCCTCCGAAATATCTCCAAAAACGTCTGATAGTTTTGAGCGGTGTAAAGTTTTTCAGCTCGCAAAAGCTGCGTGTTGTTGTAGTTCCATGTTCTTTCCAAAAAGTCAATTGGAAAAAGTTTTTTGAATCTAGAGGGAATGTATTTTAGAAAGGCGAAGGCTCGATCATGAGGATGCTCGTATCCGAAGACGTTGAATATGAAGCCTTCTTCGGTCACGAAAGTGTCGCCGTCAGTTGGAAACCAGCCGCTGAGTGCCGTGTTGACTCACCAAGACAAAGTTCAATGTGAACGCCTAAAAACGTATTGCAGTCCGACCGTAACTGTTAAAATGTTCTCGCTATAGAGCTGTCTGATGGTAATTGAGTTGAGCAGAGATTTACATCCCTATGTAGTGTTTCTTCCATCAGAACAAAAAAACAAGATGCTTAGCGGCATTTTCGGCTCAAAGGCAGCGGTTGACGTCTTGGGGTTCGCGTTGAAAAAGGGCATTGCAAACAAGATTTACCAGAAAGAACTTGTCGAAAAGCTTGACTACTCAAACAAGACCATAATCGGAAATTTGAAGACGCTGACAAAACTTGGGATTCTGGTTGAAAACATGGAGAAAATCGACCACGGCGGACGAGTTACGTGGATGAAATCCTACAAGCTCACAGTTGCAGGCAAATGGTTTGCCCTGCTGATTGCAGATGAAAAGGAATTGTCTCAGAAAGAGAAGGCAGAAATCCTGCAAAACCTTTTTAGAACGTACATAAGATGGGTGAGAAACATTTCGAAAAAGCTGCAATTGAGCAAAGAAACGTTAAAGAAAGTCTTCATGGAAGAAATGACGTAAAGAGGCGCTGTTGTTGAAGCAGGTGATCGTTGCAGTTGTTGGTGGCAAACGTTCTGGAAAAACAACTACGATAGAAACACTGACGAGAGAGCTAAGTGGGAAAGGCTACAGGATTGCCGCAGTGAAACATGTTCCAGAGCCAAACTTCACCATTGACACTGAAAGGAAGGACACTTGGAGATACGCTCAAGCAGGAGCCAAGACAATAGTCTGCGTGTCTGCTGCCGAAATAGCTACTATAGAGAAAAATGAATCGAGAAATCCTTCATTCAAAGAAATCCTTCAGAAGGGAAGAGGCTGCAACGTGATTTTCATTGAGGGATTAAAGAAAATGGTTGCCCGAAACAAGAATGTTCAGAAGATAGTTGTGGTGAAATCCGCTGAAGAAGCTGTCAAAGCCAAGGAGGACTATGTGCCTATTTTGGCTTTTGCAGGATCCTATTCCACAGAGAAGCTGAACCTGAAAATTCCATACGTGGATGCGTTTAGGAAGCCGAGAGAACTTGCAGAACTAGTAGAAGAACTTATCAAGAAGACAAACTAGCACCGTCAACCATTCGCAGCCAGTGCTTGTTCAGTTGGTTTGTGGGGTTTGGAGAGTAATTCTGAGGGGGAGATGGGGGATAGGAGAAAGGAGAACTATTTTATAAGATTTGAGAAATCTCTCCAAACCTTTCCACGCCAACTTCTTTTCTTGTTCTTTCTTGTTTCCTCCTTTTAGAGAGCCTTGAAGGCTTCAAACCATCTGTTGTACAATGACAGCATGTCCAACGAAACGCTCGGCTTCCTCTCTTCAAGTATCTGTCTGAAATCATCCATTGTTAGAGATCGCGGCTTTGCCTGTTTGTCAGTCGCCTGCCCAGTTTCGAAGAATTCTCCGATCAGCTTGAGTTGCGCTGATTGGCAGACGTCTCTGATGTCGCTTCCTGAGAATCCTTCTGACAGTCTTGCCAGTTCATGCAGGTCAACATCCGTTGCAAGCCCCAGATGGCTTGTGTAGAGTTTCAGCATCATAAGGCGAGTGTGGTGATCTGGAAGCGGCACAAGAATTCTCTTCTGGAACCGTCTGATGAACGCCCAATCCAAGTCCCACGGCTTGTTTGTGGCTCCAATAACGTATATGTGAAGACTTTTTCCCTTGTCCACGATGCCGTCCATTTCCTTCAAGAACTGGTTTCGAACCCGAACCTCACCGCCCACTTCACTTGCGTGTTTGCCCATTAGAGAATCCAACTCGTCAATGAAGACTATGGCAGGCTTCCCTTCTTGAGCAGACTTTCTCGTCGAACCGAAGAGCTTAGCCACATTCTGTTCAGCTTCACCCAGCCACTTCGACATTATTGAAGCGGCATCAATTGACATGAAAGTTGCATCAATCTCCGTTGCAACCGCAGCAGCCAACAACGTCTTCCCACAACCGGGCGGACCGAACAGCAATATCCCTCTTGGCCATCCTAGGGGGAAGAGATCAGGTCTTTGAACTGGGTAGACTATTGCTTCTTTCACTGCCTTTTTGGCAGGGTCGAGTCCGACGACTTCTTCCCATTTTACGTTTGGTTTTTCTGTGATTATTAGCTCCTCGTAGCTTGATTTTCCGCCTTCCGTAGGCTTGTTGCCGTTTTCGCCTTCCCTCGTTTCCATGTGCGGTTCAGTTGGTGAAACGGCTCCTTGCAGTGCCTTGATTCGCTCTTGATAAGCTATTGCCCTTTGAATGTAGACTTTGTTCAGGCTGTACTCGGGATACAGTTGGACAAGTTTCAGAAGACTTTCGATGGCTTTCTGGTACATGGTGATCGCCATGCCTCTTGCCCCCTGCTTATCCAGTCGCACTGCTTCTAAGGCGAAGTTGGTTGCATCCTTCTCAAGCTCTTGCGAAGCACTCATGAATTTTCTACTCCTCATTCTCCAGTTTTCAATTCAACTCTTATCTTACCCTTTGCTCCAAGACTCTTGAGTGCCTTCTCAATCTCTTCATGAGAGGACTCCAAGTCAACTGAGCAGCGAGTCAAGTCGATTTCCTTATTACCTTTCTTAACATACTCGAAAAGCGCATCTTCCAAAGACGGCTTTTCAACTTTCAAAGAGATTTCTTGAATCTCAGCTTTTTTATAAGAAAAGAGAGTTTGGGAAGATTCCTTGCCAGATTCCTCAGTTGATTCACGACCAATCGTTTGTGAACAGGTTGTGGCTAACGCAACCATTTCCTTAAGCGTAGTTTTTTCAGCTTCAGAAACCTCGGCAGCGGGCGGCTCAGGAAGAGTTGAGGAAACTCTTTGCTCGAGGAAACTTGAAACCTCCTTAAGTATTTCCTCTCCTCCCACTGTCTTCTTGTTTACAGGTATTAACGACTCGTCAGCAGTAATTCTAGTTGAATACAGTGTTTCGCTTATAGTCTCGTTGACTTTGCCCAGTTCAGATGAAACATCAGGCAAAACCTCGAATAGTTCTTGTGAAACGCTTTGAAGAAGCTTCAACGCAGGTTTGAGATCAATGACGATGTCACTCAATTCCTTTATAGTTTCAAGCCTTAGAACTACGCGTTCGAT
>Ga0172363_10000561_pt1 | contig 28405 bp, 6 predicted proteins | sample LakKivs2_kivu2a2_FD_114541 | JGI IMG/M metagenome (GOLD analysis project Ga0172363, IMG submission 114541) | Sediment microbial communities from Lake Kivu, Rwanda - Sediment s2_kivu2a2 | ecosystem: Environmental > Aquatic > Freshwater > Lake > Sediment | place: Rwanda: Western Province, Lake... | reverse complement strand
GAATATTTTGATTACGCTTTTCAGTATTTAACACACGACAGAAACTATTTGTGATAGCAGCAGTGTAATATGCGAATGGGTTGGCACTCTTTGCCTCATTGAAACGTAATCCAACATATGTCAATTGAAGTATAGCACTGTTACGCATCTCATCGTTGTACGTGTAACCACGCCAGTTAAACTTCATGGCATACTTTTCACAAAGCATGATAAACATCTTTGCTAATTTGTTTGTAATATTACCGTGATTCTTACTAAATTCTCCGGTCTTAACACCGCCTTTCCAATGACTCTTACCGACACATATTGCTGAATTGTTTTCATCTAACTTATAATGTTGGAATGGGGGAAAGTTTACCTTGACATGAACCATGTCATCTACATCATCTTTGGTTTCTTCAATCTCTAAATCTTCAAATAGACTTTCTTCTAAATCATCAAACTCTAATATATCTTTGGCTGTTTTCTTTTTGACAACTTTACGTGGCTGTTTTGGGCTTACTGGAATATGATCCCAAGTCATAACACGAAATACTAGATGAGTTACAGGAATGTCTTTTAATTTTACTTCCTGTCCTGTTTGATTTAAAATTCTTGCTGCTCTTATTTCTCTAGCAGCCTTGATATTTTTAGGCCTTGATAATTGATCTAATGACTTCTCTAATGAACTTTGCGGCATGTCAATGATTAGATCATATTGATGATATTCCTGTCTTGAAAAACTGCAATAACTAGTCTTGCTTGCATGTATCTCTTTTAGGATATCTTTATTGTTTAGGTAGTTTACTGGTTTCTTCGCTGTAGACATAGATCCTCTTGTTATTGTGTTGTAAAAATGATACATGACTTGACATAATATGTCAAGCCTAACTAACAAAATTGGTGATTTTTAGGGCGATAAATAATACACAGACATGTTATTTATACGTACCGTATAAGAGGTTTATTAATGGCTACTTGCGCCGAATTAGATAGACAGGCACAGCAAACTGCTAGTTCGCTAGCACAAGCAACAGTAAGAGGAGATAACCTCCTCAAACTTCCTATACCTAACACACGAAATCCATCAGAAACTTTAGCAGTACGAAATCAAATAACAGCATTACAAAATAGTATAAACATAGTTAATGCTGAGATTAATAGATTACTAAATCAATTAGACTCAATAAAAACCCAGCAAGGGCAGCAAAACTGTGTGGTTACCGGTTATCTTCCAACTATCAGGGCAGCAAAAAACACACTTAATTCTTTGCAACAGAAGTCTACGCAAGTACAAATAACCGATGCTAATTTGCCTCTTCCACCACAATCCAGCGCAGATGTGCGTCCTAGTGGTAATGTTCTTGTCACTCCCGGTACTGACGTTAACATACCTACAGGTCCTGGATCAGCAGGAAATATTGATGTCACCGCTCCTAATCTTAATCTAGGAGACATCAGCGCAGGCGATGATGAAAACTTAGAAGAAGTTACCATTACTGCACAAAGAAATCCTGATGAGCTAGAAGAAGTAACTGTTACTGGTCGTCGTGTCCCGACCACACAGGGGGCAGTACAAAATACTAGAAAGCAGGCGTCAATTAGACAAGAGACAAATTTTGAGGCTAGACGAGACTGGCGTGTCAAGCTATCGCTAAGTCCCGGTGCAACTTATTTGTACAATGACAAATCTAATGTGTTGCTTGAACCATTAGCCGGTACTAACGGTGTTATCTTTCCTTATACACCGAGCGTACAGGTGGGATATAGTGCTGCTTATGGAAATTATCGTCCATCAGGTTCTAATTACAGTTATCCATATTATGATAGTAGTAGCATTGATAGCATTTCTATCACAGGTGAATTTACTGCGCAGGATAACTTTGAAGCGAACTATCTTTTAGCAACAATACATTTCTTTAGGTCAGTAACTAAAATGTTTTACGCTTTAGATAGTAATCCAAAAGCAGGCACTCCTCCCCCTGTATTGTTTCTAACAGGATTCGGACAATTTATGTTTAACAACCATCCGTTAGTGATAACTAATTTTACATATACTACTCCAACTGATGTTGACTATATCAGAGCCGGTATATTCACTCCTGGTGCTGGATCTACACAAGGCGGTAGCGTTAATGACGAAGCACCTAAAAAGCCTGTAAACTGGAATTGGGGAACACTACTGCAAAACACGATACAAAATACACTTGCTTCAGGTGCAGCAGCAATTGGAAACTTTTTAAATTTCAATAAAGATTATAATGTATTGTCTCCTGGTGGAGAATTAGGCGACGCCAATTGGACTTATGCAGGATTTAAAGGTTTTAATTCAGGTGAAGCCGCTAACCCAACATATGTTCCAACACGAATGCAAATACAGTTAAGTGCAGTACCGGTACCCAGCAGATTGGATGTCAGCAACTTCTTTAGCCTCAAAGATTATGCTAACGGTAAATTATTAAGTGGTTATAATGGAAAAGGTAAAGGCGCAGGATTCTGGTAATGTCACAAAATAATATATATCCATCAACAAGTCCGTACAGAGACACAGAGATTTTTAACAGTAAATTTTTAGACTTTATGGTCAACAGACCGTTCCCTGCTTCAAGCAGTGATGTTTTATATACATTGCCAATAGCATACCAGTATCGTCCTGATTTACTAGCATATCATTTATATAATGATAGCAGATTGTGGTGGGTCTTTGCGGCGCGTAATCCTAATCGTTTAGGATTTGATCCTTATTTTGATTTTGTAGCCGGCATACAAATATACATACCGAAGTTAGAAACACTAAGACAATATTTAGGCATATAGTATGGCAATAGTTAATGTAAGTGGGCCAAGCGCGACTGTAAGACGATGGCCTAAAAGTTCATCATCAAGTGAATTTGCTGATATTTCAATAGAAGGTACAGTAAACGATAAAACTTTAAAACCAGAAATGACTGTAACTTTACCTGGCGGCAGAAGTATAACAGGCGACATAAATTACTGGAACAGTATAAAATCTGCAGGTGGTGTGCCCGGGTTGAATGAAGAACAGTCATACTACATGACTCAGTTTTTAACACAACCTAATCAAACAGTCAAAGATAAAAGTGGATTCCCTGTAAAGTTAAAAGGTTTTACTGCGCTTAAAGAAAATTTTTCAAGTGTAGACGAATCACTTAAAGAAGCCGAGCGTGAAGGTTTGTTACCAGGTACCAAAACATCAACAGAAACAATAACACAACCAGATGGCACTAAAACAACAACCACTACTGTAAATGAAGTAAGTGAACCAACTAATCCTGCAAGCGAAAATAATCCTACTCCGCAACCTTCTACTATTAATCAAACACCCGGCGACAATGCCACCAAACCTCAACTTGTGGGTGCTAGCGATGACGACCAGAATCCCAATAAACAAAATGCAGTAGACGGCACAAGCACAGTTCAAAAAGACGAATTTGGTTTACCTATCGGTACAATTATTGATCCTACTGGTTGGGGTCCATCAGCAGGCAATGCTAGCACGGATGACACGACAAGCAAGCCAACTGTCAGCAGACGCACCTATAATCCTTTAGCACAACTTTCAAGTTATTCTTATATAATAACTCTGTATATGGTTAGCCCTGATGCTTATCAAGCATTTATAGATTCGGGCAGAAAAAAGATTGATGCATTATCTCAGGCTACACCTATAGGAGAAAGCGGGGTTGGTATTGAGGGCGGTGCTTTAGTAGTAGCGCAGACTGGCGGAAATAATAATAAAAATAGAATGTCTAATTTAGATTATTTTATTGATAATTTAAGAATGACTTCACTTGTCAATACTAAAACTACCACAGCAGCAATCGCTGCGGTATCTGATTTATCGTTCACAGTCAGCGAACCATATGGATTTAGATTTATTACTGATTTAAAAAATGCTGTGAAAAAATTACAAAGCCAGTCTACATCTGCAACTTATAAACAAATGACTTCTTTCTTTAAACAGTTTTTTATTCTTGGTATAAAATATTATGGATATGATGCAGACGGAAATTTAGTAAAAGGCACTGATAAACTATATGGTAACATGGTAGATCCTTTAGGCAGTGATGGATTGTTTGAACAATACTTTGATATCGTTATAAAAGATTTTAGATTTAGATTGACCGGAGACACAGTAACTTATAGCATAAGTGCAGGTGTTCCTGTATCACAAAATGTTCTAGGAATTAAAAGAGGTCGTGTACCCACAGGTGCATCAGTACAAGGTAGAACTGTAGAAGAAGCATTGATAGGTGAATATGGATTATTCACAAACCTAAACAAAAAAGAAGAAGATAAAGTTAAGAATGGAAGCGCGACATATCCAAACAAGTTTGAAGTAGTGTTCATGGGTGAAGCAGAACAGTTAATTAAAAAAGCACCTCTAGTCGTACAGAATGATTTACAAAAAGCAAGATTCGGAGATCCGCTTTTAAATACAACCAAAGAAGTTAATGAAAATCAGGCCCAGGCTCCACCTGATCCTACCAGCAGAATTTTAACTTTTAATAATGATACATCAATTATTTCTGCTATAGAAACAATAATTAAACGTAGCGAATATATTGTTAAAGCATTAAACACTGTTTATGCTAACGCATTATCACCTGATCCGATACAAAAAAATTATGAACAAATAAATCAAGAACCGCAAACATTACGCTGGTTCTCTGTAACAAGTGACATTAAAAAAGTAGACTGGGACCCAAAAACAAATGACTGGGCTATGGACATTGTTTACATCGTACAGGTATATGAAATACCAAGCATGGAAACCCCGTACTATAGCACAGTATCAAAATACAGAGGACCACATAAACGCTATGATTATTGGTTAACTGGTCAAAACACAGAAGTACTTGATTTAGATTTTTTATTAGATAATACATATTTCTTATCTGTGATGGGATACGGTGAATCTAAAACTAAACCTGCATCCTCATCACCGGGATCAAGAGAAACAGATACAGCACAAAGACCCGGAACCGGACCTTCTTCGGGTAATGGAAACACCACATCAGACTCTAGCGGTTTAAAAGCCGATCCAAAAGTTGCCGGTAGCCCTAGCGAAGCGGTACAAAATGCAACTAGCGGCGGTGAAGTATCGGTCGTGCCTGGCACAGTAACAAATGCTGATAAAAGTAGTGCGTTAGGCGTTGGCTTAGAGGCTGAAAATAATGTTGCAACATATTTGTATGATCCTGCAGCGTTTAGCACAGCAACACTACAAATTATAGGAGATCCTGATTTTCTTATAAGAGATTCATCTACTACCATTAATAACTTATATAATCAATATTATAACACAGATGGATTTACAATTAATGCTAATGGTGGACAGGTATTTGTTGAGATTGGATTTAAAGAAGGCGTAGATTACCAAGATGCGACAGGTTTATTAAACATTAATGATAATATTTTATTTTTGCAATACCCTGATTACATACAAAAAATTTGTGAAAATAGAATAATCTACATGGTTGCGCAAATTGATAGTCAATTCAATCGCGGAAAATTTACGCAAACATTAAGTTTAATTCAGCCATATTTTCCCGGTAGTAAAACTGCTCCGCCTACTAGCGCAAGTCCGGCAGCCCCGGCATCCTCACCGAATAATTCACAAACAATAGGTGATCCTAATAATGGTACTGTGACTGCCAATGATGACGCATTGCAAGAAGTGCAGGTTACCGGCATAAAGAAACAAGTGCCGCCTTCGGCTGCGGGCGAGGGCAGACAATCAGATAATCTAGCAAACAAAACAGACGCAGAATTATTCAATATGGGTTATATGCCGGATGAATTTGAAAAGGTTAGAAATGGTGGTGGCTAAACATGGCAAATGACGTACAAAAAAGTAAAGGTAAACTTAAAAGAAGTAGTCCAACATCAGGCGGTTCTAATCCTGAACTAGTACCTAAGATAGGCATAGTAAAGAATAATAGCGACAGCACACGCTCGGGACGTATTTGGGTATATATTGCTGATAATAGTGGTACTGATCCTGAAGATAGCAGTACTTGGCGTCCTGTTTATTTCCTAAGTCCTTTTTACGGTAAAACTCTAAATAAGTCACCCAACACAGGAGAAGGCAATTTTAAAGGTAACACCCATAGTTATGGTATGTGGTTTAGTCCTCCTGATATAGGGACTTCAGTGTTATGTGTGTTTGCTAACGGTGATCTAAATTTTGGATACTATATAGGCTGTATACCCGATCCCGAAGCCCTACATATGGTTCCTGCTATTGGTTCTAGTACTAACGTTGTTCCCGGAGCAGGTGAAGCAAGCAAATACGGAGGCGCAACACGACTACCAGTAACCAATATCAATAGTAGTAATAAAGAGATTACTAACACAGAAAAATATTTAACAGAAGCAAAGCCAGTACACAGATATGTTGCTGCTACAATGTGGCAACAAGGTATATTGCGCGATCCTATACGTGGTCCTATCAGTTCAAGTTCTCAACGTGAAAACATAAGCAGAGTAGGATTTGGTATCAGTACTCCGGGTAGACCAATCTATGAAGGTGGATACAACGATACTAATATCATTGACAATTTAGGCCCAGATAAAGCAGATAGTTTAAAAATTATCGGGCGCAGAGCAGGTCATAGTATCGTAATGGATGACGGCGATGTGATAGGCAGAGATCAATTAATTAGGTTACGCACAGCAGACGGTCATCAAATAACTATGAGTGACGATGGCCAAACAATTTTTATTATTCACAAGAACGGTCAAAGTTATGTTGAATTAGGTAAAGAAGGAACAGTTGATGTTTATTCAACTAATAGCATTAATCTTAGAACACAGGGCGACCTAAATCTACACGCAGACAACAATTTGAATATTCATGCCGGTAAAAATTTAAACATTTTTGCCGGAGAAGTAATGCATATACAAAGTACAAAAGAATTTAAATTAAGAGCAGGTGCTGATTTAAGCGTGTTCACTTCTTCTATTTTCACTGCTAAAGCCGGCGGCGCAATGAGTTTAGAAAGTACCGGTGACATTAGCATGGCGTCATCAGCCAAAGCATTTGTGAACGGAAGCAGAGTCAATTTAAATTCAGGTAAAACAGGAACTACACCTAAAGAAGTTCCTATCATTGATCAAGTCTTACATACTGATACTTTATTTGATAACACAAAAGGCTATATCGCAGCACCCGCAAAACTCAAGAGTATTACAAGCCGCGCACCCGCACATGCGCCATGGACTAATGCTGGTCAAGGTGTTGATGTAAAAAGTAATTTAGGTGCAGGATCAAATTTCCCATCTAAACCAACTAATCCAGCAAGTTCAATAAACTCAGCAGCAAAAAATGCAGGTGTAAGTAATCCTGTAACTAACGCAGATATTACCAAAACTCCTGTAAATCAAAATATAAGTGCTTCACTAGATAAAAATGCTACACAGGCATTATCAGCACAATCAGCACTAAATGCTGCTGCCGGTCCTGCAGCAGATGCAGTCAAAAAAGGTACCGCAGTCGTACAAAATGCTACGGGAAATACTACGGCTGCTATCGGTCAATTCGCACAAACGCCTAAACAATTAGAACAAGCAGGTATATTAAAACCCGGATCTGGGGGATTAGTAGACAGTTTAATAGCGTCTGGAACTAATGTTGCAAATGCCTTACCAAGTACTTTATTTACAGGTAAACCGGGTGCAGAAAATCTCTCAGCATTTATAAACAATTTAGGTGCGCAGCAAGAATCACTAGCAAAGAATTTACAAGTTGTACAAACTGAATTGCAAAATGCCGGTGCCATAACTGGAAATGAAAGCAGTACCGAAATAGGCGGTGTAATCTTATCCGCTGCAAATAACGGCACAGATAATATATTACAAACTATGCAGTCTGCAAAACTATCAGACTTCTTGCCACCTAGTGGTCCTAACGTACAAGCATTCTCTAATAAATTAGACAAGACATTGCAAGAGGTATCGCAAGGCAATTATGCTACGAAGTTAGGAGAATCAGGTGCCGGTGCACTTGATGGATTAAAGTTATCATTGAGCGCAATGTATAATTCTCCTACAAGCAACGTTAAACCAACTAGTCAAGGTATTGCCGCAGATGCATTTAATGCAATAGCAAGTTCAATACCTGCAATGGTTGCAAACAAGCCGCAAAATCTAACACAAGAAGCATCTAAAATAGCAGAAAGAACAACGGCTGCATCAATAGGCAATAAGTCAAATAATCTTACACAATCTATTATTGGTGTAGCATCTGATATTGCTTCCGACAAATTATCAAATTCAGTTGCTGGAAAATTGTCAGGTAATTCTAGCGACCCATTAATTCCATCTGTCATATTACCATTGACAACTAGTTTAGCATCATCACTAATAGGAGCTGCTAAACCTAAAACAAGTACAGATGTTGATGTAAAAAATTCAGTTGACACTTTAGCCTCAGCGGTAACTGATCCAATAACTGCTGTCAAAAATACAAAAGATGGAATATCTGGAATTAAACAAGCAGCACAAAATATATCTTCAGGATTAGTATCATCTACTGCTTCAACATTGGCTTCTGGCGTATCAAACTTACCTGGAGGACAAGATGCGGTTTCTATGGTTAATAATTTAGCAAGTAATGCTAAAAATATTCCAAACACAACTGATCTTAAAGTTGCTATACAAAATGAAGCAACGTCAGCACTAAACAACGTACAAAATCCATTAGGCAATAACCCAAATTTACAACTTATAAATGCTACTGCAAGTGATGTGAAAGCATTAGCAAGTAAAGAAGGATTACAGAAATTAATAAATGCAGGATTGCCTGCTAGTAAGGTAGCAGAAGCTCAAAATGCATTATCTGCGATTACAGCACAGGGTAGTGGCATTAAAATGCCTTCTATAGGTGTTAACACTAATGATAGAAGTGGAGTAGAAGCAGGTGTTAAGGATGCACTAGAAGATCCGGGACTCCCCGCCCCAACATATGGCGAAATTAATACCGCTGCTTTAGAACCTAAAGTTAAACAGAATGAAGAGGAACTAAGAGCCTTATTTAAAGTGGTGCAAGAAAAAGATCGTGAATATCAAACAGCCTATGATGAATTAGAGGCAGCACAAAAAGCATTAGATATCGCACTAAAGAACTCAGTTCAGGGTGATCCTGCTATAGCAGGATTACGTCAGACTAGAGATCAGAAATATGCTGAAGTTGAGAAGAAAGAAAAGGCACTAAAAGAATCAGAAGAAGTTTACGAAGCTGCAAGAAACGCACCGAGACGTAGACCACAACCTAGTAATGTTGTTGTGACTACTGGAAGTCCCGACAATAATCTTGTAGTGTATAGATCAGTTAATGCTCAGGGTGATGAAGAAGTAGGCTATATTGAAAAGAAAACTGAAATCAAAACTACAAGTACTAAAACTAAAGGGACATAAATAGTTTTATGAGTGAGTACATAGGATTCTCAACTAAAAATGCAAACAAGCCGCAAACAGTTAATGCCCCTATAGGCTATCAGGGAGGCACAGGAACTGTAACTGAATCTATTATACCCGGCAAAAAATTTAGATTGGTAGATTCTAATTTAGTCATACAAGATTTTGTTAACGCATTAAACATACGCAGGGGTACTAAGGTAGGTCAACCCCAGTACGGAACAGACCTATGGAATTTTATATTTCAACCCAACATCCCAGAAGTACAGCAGGCTTTACAAGAAGAAATTGTAAGAATTGCAGCCGCTGATCCGCGTTTGCAACTTAATTTTGTGAATGTTTATCCAAGAGATAACGGGATATTGCTTGAAGTTGAAATGGCTGTCGTTCCGTTTAATCAAGCAAGATTATTAAGTATCTTTTTTGATTCTAGCACTAATACAGCATCTTTATCTTAAAATATCGGTTTTTATGGTTAGATAAATAATAAAACGAGATTTATTATGGCTACAAGTTCTAGACAAAGTGCTTTGTTTGGTATTAATGATTGGAAAGCAATCTATCAGACCTTCCGTCAGGCAGACTTTCAGAGTTATGATTATGAAACACTACGTAAAAGTTTCATAGATTATTTGCGTGTCTATTATCCAGAAACATATAATGACTATATTGAGAGTAGTGAATTTATTGCACTATTAGACGTTATGGCCTTTATGGGTCAAGGTCTTGCGTTTAGAAATGATTTGAATGCGCGTGAAAATTTCATAGACACTGCTGAACGCCGTGATAGCGTAGTCAAATTAGCCAATCTAGTAAGTTATACACCAAAGCGTAATATTGAATCACAGGGATTATTGAAAGTTACTAGCATTCAAACTACTCAAAACCTAGTTGATTTCAATGGTGTTAATTTAAGTAATTTAACTGTATTATGGAATGACCCAGCAAACCCAAATTGGTTTGAACAATTCAATACCATTATTAATGCAGCATTAGTAGATAGTCAACGTATAGGTAGACCAGGAAATATCGCTGAAATTTTAGGTGTGACTACAGCAGAATATGCACTACAAATTCCCGCAGAGAGTTTACCAATAGTACCATTTACTTCAACAATTGATGGTATTACTATGGGCTTTGAACTAGTAAGTGTCACTAGTGTTGACGAAGATTATCTATATGAAATCCCTCCTGCACCTACTGGTCGCTTTAATATGGTATATCAAAACGATAGATTAGGTTTTGCTAGTCCGAACACAGGTTATTTTTTCTATTTTAAACAAGGTTCATTAACTAACTTTGACTTTACGTTAGAACAGCAAATTTCTAATCAATCAGTAAATATTGATATACAAGGTATTAATAATGAAGATACTTGGTTATATCAGTTAAATCTTAATAACAACACAAGAACTTTATGGCGTCAAGTAGATAATGTTTATGCTAATGCCTATCTACAAACTGAAACTAGCAAAAAAAGTATTTTTAGTGTAAGTTCAAGATTCAATGATCAAGTAACTTATAACTTTGGTGACGGAGTATTTTCAAATATTCCTGTAGGAACATTTAGAGCCTATGTACGTAGTAGTAATGGTTTAACTTATACTATTGATCCAAACGAGATGCAAGGTATTACTGTTGCATTTAACTATATCACAAGACAAGGAAAGATTGAAACTTTAGCAATTGGATTACAACTTACACAACCTATTAGTAATGCTCAAGCAAGAGAATCATTACCTAGCATAAAACAACGCGCACCTACAAGATACTATACACAAAATCGCATGGTAAATGGAGAAGATTATAATAATTTTCCATATACATTATACAGTTCTATCATCAAGAGTAAAGCGATAAATCGTAGCAGTGTAGGTGTAAGCAAAAATTTAGACTTGTTGGACCCAACAGGTAAATATTCAAGCACTAATACATTTGCTGATGATGGTGCCATTTGGGAAAATAACGACGATACAGTTTTAACTCTAACAGTAAACAATAGCCCTAGCGATATCATCGCCTTTTTGACTGATACGTTGGCAAGCACACTAGCACTTAATAGATCAAATCAATATTATATTAATCAATCAAATGATAGTTCAACGGCGTGGTATAAAAGATTTGATTTGCCTACAAATCCAGCAGATCCTTTAACAGGATCGCAAGTTGTATATTGGAGTAGTAGCACAGTTGATGCAAATAGTCAAACAGGATATTTTTATACGATAGATCAAAATTCTGAAATACCTACATTTGTTGGAATATTTTCAACTACAAATACAAAATATGTAACTAAGGGCGCACTATTAAAATTTGTTGCACCGTCAGGGTATTATTTTGATAGTAATAACAGATTAGTAGCAGGTATATCCGGACCAAACAAACCTAATATATCATGGACTACTGTTTTAAATGTAATAGGCGACGGCACCAATGCAGGTCAGGGACAATTTTCAAATGGCACAGGACCGGTAATACTTAATGGTTATATACCTGCAGAATGTATTTTAGAACAAATAATACCTGTATTTGATAATTCGCTTCCTGTAGAAGTCATACAGGACGCTATTGTTAAAATGGAATTGCAACAAAGTTTTTCTTTGGTATTCAACAATTCATTATTAATTAATCAAAATAGATGGATAGTCAGACCAATTGATGATGCAAATTGGTTTGTTAAATTTATTTCAGATCCCGCGATAAACAGATATACCATTATAGTTAAATCATTAAAGTATTATTTCGGCAGCGTCAGTCAAACTAGGTTTACTTTTGCATTGGACGAGATTGTTTATGATCCATTCAGCGGTAAAATTTTACAAGACTTTATAAATGTATTAGGTATTAATACTCAACCAGAATCACTTAATGCCTTAGGTAAAGATTATAAAGTTAATATCATTGGACAGACTGTGGAAACTGACGGTTATGTAAATGATTTTGAAGTTGAAGTTAGCGCAACCGATATTAATAATAAACAATTAATATTAAATCCTGATTTTTTTACTACCATAACAGGAGTAACTGCTAATGGTAATAATTCTGGATTTTATGTATTTTTTGAAACAGTGCAGGATCCGATCAATTTAACAAGATTGCAACTAGTGCGTACAAACACTATCAATTATCAATATAGCACAAAAAATGAAATAGAAGATGTTAAGTATGAATATCCCGTAGGTCAACTATTTTTTGCTAATCAAGAACCATTAGAAAGTAATCCTTCAGTAAAAGGAATATTTTATAAGACAGTGCAAAATACAGCAGTCAATACAATAAGTTACGATTTAGTAATTCAGAATCAATTTTCGTTTGAATACGGTAGACAAGGTTTAAGTTATCAATATCGCCATAATAGTAATAATACTACACGTATTGATCCTGCTACAACAAATATAATTGATTTATACGTAGTAACACAGGCATACTATACTGCTTATCAGAATTATATTCAAGACAGTACAAATACTGTACCAAAACCATTACAACCTACTATTGCTGAACTAAGCGCAGCATATGGTCAGGTTCAAGATTACAAAATGTTGAGTGATTCTGTGGTCTTAAATAGTGTTGTGTTTAAACCTTTGTTTGGTCCTAAGGCAGATCCAGCACTACGAGGAACAATTAAAGTTATTAAAACAAATATAACAACAGCAAGTGATAGTGAAATACGTAGCGCAGTTTTAACAGCAATGAATACATACTTTGATATAAACAATTGGAATTTTGGTGACACATTCTTCTTCTCAGAATTAAGCGCATACCTACATAATCAATTAGGAGATCTTATAAGTTCTGCCGTATTAGTGCCTAATAATCCTAACGAGCCTTTTGGAACATTATATGAGATTAAGAGTGTACCTTATGAAATTTTTGTAAATGGTGCGATTGCCGAAAATATTTTAGTGATTGCCGCCCTTACACCAAACGAATTACAGATAGCTTAATAAAATGACACGCATTAGAACGTTAGAATTTTTACCAGAAATCTTTCAAACGCCAACAAATGAACAGTTTTTGTCGGCTACTCTTGATCAATTAGTAAATCCCCCTGTAACAATTAAGGTACAGGGATTTGTTGGTAGCACAATAGGATATGGTGTCAATGCTACTGATTATTATGTTACAGAACCTACAAAGGTTAGAAAGGATTATCAACTAGAACCTGGCGTAGTATTTCTAAAAAATAATCAGAGTAAAGCATTTGACTTTTTGAGTTATCCAGGTATATTAGATGCATTAAAATTACAATATGGCTCTACAAATAACAATAATGATTTGTTTGAGAGTCAATTTTATAGTTGGGATAGTTTTACTGACTTAGATAAAATTATCAATTTCAATCAATATTATTGGTTGCCGCAAGGTCCTCCGCCTGTCGTTGTAACAAACGAAACAGTCTATCTTGAAAATCAATATACTGTGATCAGCGGCGAAAATGTCTATGAAATAAAATCTGTTGAGTCTAGTGGGTTTGCTGATAACCCAACATTAACATTAATTCGCGGCGGTACATATACTTTTAATGTTGAACAAGAAGGTGATTTTTGGATTCAAGGTGCACCGGGAGTAAATGGTACTAGTATAACACAGCCTAATTTTAGTGTCAGATTAACTGATTTGGGCGGTGTAATTAACAATGGCGCAAATTCGGGAACAATAACATTTAACGTACCTGCAAAGGACGCGATGGATGAATATAACTATGAGTCAGCAGTTGGTATTCCCCCGTTCGTGGTTACTACAAAAAGTTTTGAACAGATACAAGGTTTGCCTTTAAGTCAGGTAGGTAATATTGATGGTGTTACCGCACTTAATGGCATCAATGTTATGTTTTATAATGTTGATAACATAAGTGGTACTTTCCCGTCAGATAACTTTTTTACAATTACATTGGATTATACAAATCCTGCAGACCCTTTAGTAATACTTACATCTGATGCTATTATCTATAGTGAGCAAAAGATCACACCTTCATATGGATCAACATATATAGGCATTGGATTCGTTAAGACAGACGCAATCGCACCTATACCATTCATATCAGCACCTTTAGATACTTTATATTATCAGGATAGCATTAATCCAAATAAGGTTGGTGTTATCAGATTAATTGAAAATAACGATTTAAATACTCTTAATATAGAAACTCAAGTTTTAGGAAAAACAACGTTCACTTCAGGTAACGGAGTAAAATTCACGAACGGACTAAAAGTATCATTTAGTGGAGACATTATACCAACGAGTTATAAGCAGGGAGAATATTATGTTGAAGGTGTAGGCACAGCGATAGAATTGATTCCTACAACATCATTACAAATCCCAGAAAGTTTTACCACAGATACATCTATAGCCTATGATAGTACAAACTATGATATAGAAAATTATGATGAAGCATTAAACTTACCATTAAATCCTGACTATATCACTATAGCAAGAAACAGCATTAATAAAAATGCTTGGTCACGTAGTAATCGCTGGTTCCATAGTCAAGTTATAACTGACACTGCCATTTATAACGGTAATCCAAATATATTAAATCTTGCCAATAGTTCCAACAAAGCAAAAAGACCAATACTTGAATTTTATCCTAACTTGAAATTGTTTAATTCTGGTACTATCGGTAAAGATTCTGTAGACTTTATTGACACTAGAACCACAGACGCACTTACTACAGTAGCAGGACAAACAGCATTTTATCCCGACGTAAGTGCATATACAGCATATACTGGTTCTGTAGAGACAAATGCAATTGTAAGTTGTGGTGATTTTATTGTAGGTGAGCAATATAGAATATTAGATTTAGGTACAACTGATATATCTATTTGGGAACAAGTAGGCGCGACACTTGATGTAGACGGACAGTTCGTAGTTGGACAACAATATATCATAACAGATTTAGGCAGCGGCACTGATTGGAATACCATTGCAGGTACAAATAATATTAATCCTACTCAGATCCAATCAACAGATGAATATGAAATTACAGTATTAGGAAGCACGGATTGGAACGCGATAGGATATGTTGGTGTGCCGGTGGTCGGTGGCACGTTCAGCGCAACTGGTCCAGGCACAGGCACCGGACGAGTCAAAAAAGTTTATGCTGTTAACGACATATTCACTTGTGCGTATCCCGGCGAAATCGTAGGTTCTGGTGGCGGCACGGCATTACAAACACTGTTTACTGCACTAATTTCTGGATTATTAAATTCTTCACAATTGATAGCAGGATTAGAGTACGCTATTCAAAATTTAGGTAGCACATTATGGGAAAATATAGGTGCATCTATTATAGATGTCGCATCATTAGTGCCAACTACTGAGTATGTCATTAGAAATATAGGTACTACGACACAACTAAACTGGAATAGTGCAGCCGGCACTACAGGTGTGACCTATAAAGCAGGTGACATTTTTACAGCCGTCTCAGCAACTTTTGGTACAGGCACAGTATTTACCCGCAACTTTACGGCAACTGATTCAGCGGTAGGTACAGGTACCGCGACTCAAGGTGATGGTACTACATTAGCACAAACAAATACAACTATAACAATACCTAACAGCGATATTGTAGGTACACTTAATGTTGGTATGTATATCAATGACCTAAACCAACTTGGATTAGAAAGTGTTTTACCTGTTGGAACAAGAATATATGAAATAAATGTAGGTACTACCAATACAACTATGATTGTAAATTGGCCTACTCCTGCTATTGTCAATGCATGGACTTATAATCCGTTTGGTGTTATACCAAACAACGGTGCAAGTTTTTGTGCAAGCATAAAAAATAATACTGATTTGTTATTATTTTCTGGAGCAAGAGTTGTTTTCTCTGCCGATACAAATCCTGATGTTGCTAATAAAATATTTGTTGCCAACTTCTCTACATTAGCAGGAGTATATCCAGTACTAACTTTTACTGAAGCATTAGATGGTTTGATTCAAACTAATGATCAGTTTGTTGTATTGCGCGGTCAAAATAATGAGGGTATAAGTTGGTATTATGACGAAGATGAATTAGGAATATTCTTCCACGTTGCACAACAAAAAACTAAAATCAATCAGCCTCCAAAATTTGATGTATTTGATAAGAACGGTATAAGTTTTGGCGATACTTCAATTTATAAATCATCAACATTCCAAGGTTGCGAACTATTCAATTATAGAGTAAATCCTGGCGGTGTCAATGATACTGTACTAGGGTTTCCAATATCATTCAGTAGCATAAGAAATACCGGAGATATTTCTTTTGAAGTATCACTAAACACTGATGAATTCAATTATGTAACTGGATTAGAACAGAATATTACAGAAACAGAAAAAGTTAATACTGGATATGTATATAATACCACAGGTAGATTAACTTTTGAGAGATTGTTAGGTTGGCAGACTGCTGTAGCACCTAGTACACAATATCAGGTATTTGAGTTTCCATATACTCCACCTAACGTTGTTTTATCATCATTAGATGCTACTACTATAGATTTAACAGTAACATGTGATGTACCTCAATTAAGCGTTGAAGATACTATATGGCCATCTATCCAAGTGTTCAATAACAATATTTTGGTAACAAATTATACAGTTGAAAATACTGCTAAAGATACAAAGATTACTGTAAATATTCCAGCATTACAAAAAACGGTAATCCAAGTCTTAATTTTAAGCGATCAAATTAGCGACCAAGCGTTCTATACTATACCTATTAACCTAAGTAATAATCCTTTCAACACAGATATTACAGTAGTAGATGTTGGTGATATACGTGGTCAATATCAAAGTATTTTCTATAATAATCCTAACACAACGGGTGAAGTATTTGGAGCAAACAATACACGCGATTTAGGTAATCTTGTACCGTACGGCAATCGTATTATTCAAAATAGTGCAAGTTTAGTTATACCGGGTGCATTCCTAAGGCAGAAAAAGCATAATCTATTTGATGCGTTACTGTTTAACAGCAGAGAATATGTTAAATTTAAATCTTTATTAGTTGACACAGCCAACAATATTGATTGGCAACAGCGTTATGACGCAGGTGCGTTATTAGATTATACGCTTGATATTATATCAAGCGTAAAGAACCAAGAGATGCCATTCTTTTGGTCAGATATGATACCAAACAAAGCGCCGTATATCTCAAACACTTATAATTTCTTTAACGACATAGGTACGACCACGTTTGGTTTGAGTAAAGTTTATAATTATGAAACTGCAAACTACAGCGGGGTTTTAGTTTATTTAAAGAGAAAAGTACAAGGCACGATTGTCACTGAGTTATTATACAAAGATATAGATTATACAGTAAGCAAAGATAGTCCGTCACTCACGATCACAAAAGATTTAGTTATTGGGGATCAAGTTGTTATTAATGAATATAATCAAACATATGGTTCATACGTACCCAATACACCAAGCAAGTTAGGTCTATATCCAGTAACAGTACCTAAAGTAGTTTACGATACAACTTATATTAATCCAACTTATTTTATCGTTGGTCATGACAGTTCTTATACAAAACTATATGGTAATTATAGCGAAATATATGGTTTAACTGATTATAGAGATCAGGTATTATTAGAATTTGAAAAACGTGTTTATAATAATATAAAATTAAGTTCACCTATCCCGATTAATCCTGCTGAGATTATTCCAAACTATTATAAAGATTCTACAGAATATTATAATAACTGGTTGACAACATATACCCCTGCATTTCTAGATTGGGTAGGTTATAATAAACTTGATTATAAAGACCATATTACAATGGAAGGCAATTCCTATACTTATAACTATAGGGACTCAGGCGCAAAGGTAACAGGAGATTTACTACTTCAAGGTAGTTGGAGAGGAATATATCTTTACTACTTTAATACTTCTACTCCTGCTACTACCCCATGGGAAATGATTGGTTACGCAAATAAACCAAATTGGTGGGATGATAGATACGGTGACGGTCCATATACTATTGATAACTTGATATTATGGGCAGATGTTTTTGACGGTATTGATTATAATGATGGCGATCCTAAAGTTTTACCTCTATATAAAAAATCAACTTATACAAGAAACACCACTGAGTGGGATACAGAGTTTGAAAACTTTTTATTGATTTTACCTGTCAATGATAGTGGTAGTCAAAAGAGCCCATTAAACTCTATAGTAGGAACATATGATCCTAGCCTGTTTAAGGATCAGTGGATAGTGGGCGATGTTGGACCAGTTGAATTTAGTTATCGTCGTAGTTCCACATGGCCTTTTGATTTAATGAGATTAGAGGCTTTATTAAAACCTGCTAACTTCTTTAATTTAGCCGTTGATTTAGACAATTACAAGTATAATGAGGAATTTAATCAATATCTTGTAAATGATCGCAGTCATTTAATACCTAATGAAATACAAATTTACGGTAATGGCACAGCAAAAACGAGTTATATCAACTGGATCGTTGATTATGAAAAACAATTGGGTGTAGACGCGACTACTAATATAATCAATTTGTTTAAAAATATTGATGTCAGATTGGTATATAGACTAGCCGGATTTAGTGATAAAACTTTACTTAAATTCTTTGTTGAGAAAGGAACCCCCAACACTAATAACTCTTCATTACTAATTCCTGATGAAAATTTTAGTGTATTGTTATATGAAAATCAACCCTACACTAGAATTATATACAGCGGTGTTAGTATTGAAAAAGTTCCAAATGGATATCGTGTAGATGGATTTAGTCAAAATGTAAATTATTTCTCAACATTAAAACCTGTTAATAATGGCAATGTCAATAATATTATTATACAAGATTTAAGTGTTAAGGTAGCCAAAGATTATACGGACACAGTAGAAATTGTTGAATACGGAAGTGTATTTAGAAAACCGCAAGATTTAGCGCAGTTCCTCGCAAGTTACGGCAGTTATTTAATATCTCAAGGATGTTCATATGATTTGATTGAGTCAGGGGTACAACTTGACTGGAATCAAATGATAGGAGAATTTTTGTATTGGGCTCAAATAGGATTTGTTGATAGTAGTGTAATCACATTAAATCCTGCAGCAAATACATTATCAATCAACGCTGAAAACTTAATCGTTCAGCCATTGTTTATTCACAACAATAACTTTATATTAAATCAAAACTTATATCCTATTGAAAACAGAGATTTAAGTATTGTAAGAGAAGGTACATCATTTAATGTCACTGCATTAAAAGACGGCGACACTATTTCTTATGGGCAATTCAATTTAAGCAATCTTGAACATGGTATAGTATTTGATAATAAAACAATTTTCAATGATGTTATCTATAATCTGATTACAGGGTTAAAACAAAATAGAATTTATTTACAGGGTACCAAGAGTGCTGAATGGAACGGCACTATGACTGCTAGTGGCTTTATCTATAATCAAGATAATATTCAAGAATGGATTCCGGCAGTCAAGTATACGAAAGGTGAGATTGTAAGTTTTAAAAACAAATACTGGACAGCCTTAAAAATAGTACAGCCTTCAAAAACGTTTATTGAAACAGATTGGAAAGAAACAGATTATGATGACGTACAAAAAGGCCTACTTCCTAACAGCAGCACAAGAAGTTATGAGAGTTCTTTATATTATAACGTAAATGAAGCAAATCTAGAAAAAGATGCGGATCAATTATCATTTAGTTTAATAGGTTACCGCTCACGACCATATATGGTAAGTGCTGATTTAACTGATATTACTCAAGTCAATGTATATAAAAATTTAATTAAAGAAAAAGGTACTCGCGCTATACTTGATGTATTCAAAGGTTCAACATTACTCCAAGGTGGCATAGACTATAATATTCATGAAAACTGGGCTATTTTAAACGGCGTATATGGCGGCGTATTACAAAGTAATTTCGTTGAATTTAAACTCAACCAAAGTAAACTTACAAACAACCCAAGTATCATAGGTTTGACAAACGGCAATCCAGTAGAAAACGTACAAGAAATCGTACCTATATATAGTCTGTTTAACTATGGCAAACCGATAAATGATCCCAACATATTACCAACAATTAGTCCCGACACACCCAACACTGTTTTCCCTGATGCTGGATATGTAAACTTCAATGACGTTAAAATGTCATCTTATTATTTTAGTGGATTTCCTGCAGCAGTAAATGAATCAGGTTTAGTAGTACCGTTGAACAGATTTTATGTAGGTGATTATGCCTATGTAGCAAATTATCTGGCAAATTGGAATGTGTTGACCACCAACGTATTAGGTCAAGTAATACAGGCTAGAGCGAATCTAAATGGCACTACTACCATATTCTTTAAACAACTGCAAACTTTAAAGATTAATGACATCTTTGCTATTATTAATTTTGATGATCAAATCAATGGATACTTTACAGTATTACAAGTTATAAATCCATATCAAGTTATTATACCTCTCGATTTGTCTAATAGCACACTGAACATCACAGGTGAAGGTATCGCCTATCAATTTGTCTCCCAAAGAGTGTCACAACCTGGCGATATACAAGATTTGTTATTACTAAACAATGAATTTGTAAGTAATCAAGTTTGGGTAGATACTAATAACGATGGTGGATGGGCAGTATATCGCAAAGGTATAAATTATAAATTTGATGTTGAATTCACTAAAGATTCGTTACCTGAAGAAGAAAAGAATGATACAAGTACATTTGGTAGTGCCGTATCTTATACCACTCAAGGTGATTTTTTGTTCAGCGATGCAGGTATGGGTCGCGTGTTTAGATATCAATTTGATCCAATTTCCGGAATCTATGACCCTGATCAGATAATAGAAAAAAGCACATCTTTCGGGACATCTATTGTCAAGGGCGGAAATTTATTTGCAATTTCTCAGCCGACAGGAACGCCAAAAGTATTCTTATATTATGTAAACGACACGTATACTTCAGACGATATTAATCCTTTACAAGAAATTACAGCGCCAGTTGGATGCACTAATTTTGGTTCTAGCATGGCGATGTCAGGTGATAGTAACTGGTTATTTGTCAGTGACTATGACAACGGTGATCCTATCGCAAGAAACAATGTCCATGTCTATAGAAGAATCTCAGGTATATATTCAGCCGGTTCATTGGTACCTGATACTTACTATGAAATCTTAACAACAGGTACGACAGACTTTGCTGATGCCGGAGCAGCAGAGAATAAAGTAGGTATCATATTCAAAGCAAACTCAACACCAGTTACTGGAACTGGTACAGTAATTAAACGTGAATATGAATTAATTACTACAATAGAAGGACCGTCAACTGTTTTTGATAAGTTCGGCACTTCAATATCTACAAACTTCTATGGTGATATAGTTACTATAGGTGCACCTAATGAAGATTTTGATGCCCAAATTGAAAATTGGGGTAAGGCTTATTATTATTCAAGATCAATACAAAATTTTGAGACTCAAACAGAATCAACAGGCGCTGCAATCACATTTAATTTAGCATGGACTCCTGATCCTGCTAAGACTGTTAATGTATACTTGAATGGTGTACTAGTAGATGAGTCTGATTATTCTATAAGCGGTTCAAGTTTAATTTATTCCGGTGATTTTATTGTAGGTGATATAATAAAAGTAAGCGGTAATAAATTTACACTTAATCAGATACTTACAACTGAAACTACTCCTAGAATAGGAGTTGGATTCGGTACAAGTATTAATAATAATAAGTTTGGCACAGAAATTTTAGTAGGCGCACCTTTCGCATTAAATTCAGAAAATGAAGAAGGAGCAGTCTATCGTTATACGAATGCCGGAGCAAGATTCGGAGATGTTACTGGGGTAAACGACACAGATGTTACAGCAAATCGTAAATTATTAATAAATGGATATGAAGTCACTATTACAGCCGGTAGTGATGCAGAATTAGCGGCATTGGCTATCAATACTGCTGGGATAACAAATATAACAGCAACATCAATAAATGGCAAACTAAACATTCAATTAACTAATCCTCAGTTAGCAGTTTTAAATCAGGCATTAGTATTGACTTCTACTGATCCTGATACATTTATAGAATTAGGTATTGATGTATTAACTCAAACTCAAGTATTGCAATGTCCACACTTAACAGGCCCGACTCAGTTCGGCACTGTAGTTAAATTTAATGAATTCAATAGTGTAGCAATTAGTGCCCCGGTCGGTACCCGCTATGCTCAAACTACTTTTGATTTTATAGATGATTTAGATTTTACTAACGACACAATTTTTGATAATAATGCTACACAATTTATTGACACTTACCCTAATGCAGGTGCAGTCTATGTGTACGATTATCTTTCAAACTATAGAGAATCACTGAACAATATCGGCGCATATACATATGCTCAAAGCACAAACGATACCAGTCAAGTCTATGGGTCACAACCTCGCTATGGTACAGCACTAGACTTTACAAATAACAAAGTAATTATAGGTACACCAAACTATCGTCCTGATGATATTGATGGGCAAGTCGTGGTATATCTAAATGAAACTGGATTACCAAATTGGAGCGTATATAGACAATCAAGTGAAATTGTTGATATCAATAAGATTGACAACGCACAGATATTCAGCGCAGAATTAAATCAAACTTTAACTAATTTAGATTACTTTGATCCATTGCAAGGTAAACTATTAGGAGCAGTACGTCAAAATATTGATGTAATATCAAACGTTGATCCTGCCTCATATAACAATGACAGTAATACACAGAGCGGATTTGTATGGGGTTCAGCACAGTTAGGCACCATTTGGTTTGATACATCAAATGTAAGATTTATAAACTATCATCAAAATGATAATGCATATAATGCAAAGTATTGGGGAACATTATTCCCAGGTAGTGACGTTGCAGTTTACTCTTGGGTGGCAAGCACTACCCCACCTTCAGAATACGACGGTCCGGGCGCACCTAGAAATATAAACTTATTCTCGGTTCAAACAGTTTTAAATTCATCAAATACTATTCAACCTGTTTATTACTTTTGGGTAAGAAATTCAGGTATTAAATTTAGAAATAAAAATTTAGCAGATATTAACATTGCGAACTACATAGGTAACCCGCAAGGATCAGGTATCAGTTATTTTGCACCATTGTTGCCGAACGTATTTGGTTTATATAATTGTCAACAATTTATTAACACTAATAACAGCGTATTGCACATTGGTTATTCGTCTGCAAATAATTCTGTACAACATGAAGAATATCAATTAATTAGAGAAAATTTTGCTAATGATTTCTTGCCAGGTGTACCTAATCTAGTAGATGCTACTTTAGCACCTAGATCACTTTACGATAGACTGATTGATAGTTTAGGTGGTACTGATGAGGTAGGGGCTATAGTACCCGACCCATTTTTACCAAAGACTGTACAAAGTGGTATATTAGCGCGCCCAAGACAAAGTTTCTTTTATAATAGATTAAAAGCATTACAAAACTATCTTGAGTATGCAAATACAGTACTAAAACAATTCCCTATCGTTGAAATTCGTCCTAGAACTCCTTTCATTTATAAGTCAGGAGAGTTTTACGATACAAAATTATATTGGGAGTTAGTAAATTGGTGGGTTCCCGGCTACAACGATAATACAAAATCTATTATGCAGGTACCAGCATACAATGATTTGCTTGCATTAAATGTCGCAACAGGTAGTATCGTAAGTGTATTAGAAAATGGACAGGGTAATAGCGAAACTTATATTTTAAATGCTGACGGAGTATGGGAACGTATAGGTCTACAAAACGGTACTATAAGATTTAAAACAGAATTATGGGATTATAGTGCTAATAATATAGGATTTGGCGCTGATTTTTACGGTGCAACTCCTTACGATACTTATCCTAGCGAAGAAACACGTTGGATAATACGAGCATTGAACGAACAGATTTATACTAATGAGTTGTTGATTTTCCGCAATAGATCACTAATATTATTGTTTAATTATATTCAAGCCGAATCTTATGAAAATCAAAATTATCTACCTTGGTTGAATAAAACTTCTTTAATTGATGTTTCACATAAAATTAGAGAATTAAAGCCAATACAAACTTTCCAAAATGATAATCAAGAATTCTTATCTGGTTACTTAAATGAAGCAAAACCATATCACGTTGTAATTAAAGAATTTTTATTAAGTTATACAGGAACAGATTGGTATCAAGGCAATATCACTGACTTTGATTTACCTGCTGAATATAGTTTTGAAAATCAAACGTTTATTAGTCCGGAACTTGTATACACAAACCCAAGTTCAGATAGCGAGTTCTTATCTAACAATGCTATTTGGACAACTCAAAACTATACCGAATGGAAAAATAATTACGGTATAAGTTTAATAGGACAAAACGATTATAAAATTTCGGTATTACGCTCTTATATTATATTAAACAGTGATTTTATTATAGTAGATAATGTGTCAGGATTTCCAGTAACTGGCACAATCAAAATAGCAAGTGTAGGAGATCCTAATACTTATGAATTAATCCAATACACTCAAGTTAATAGAGATACTAATAGTTTATCTGGATTAATACGCGGAGTTAATGGTACAGACGTAACTTATCATATACCCGGCGAAAATATCTTTATTGATTTGCCTGCTATAGTAGTATTAGATACAGGTAAAGGGTATGATAATCCTCCTAAAGTAACAGCAATAATTGATACTACTATTTTTCCTGAACCTAGAGAAGAGGCAGTACTTGAAGCAGTGATGCGAGTTGACAAAGTGATAGGTGTCAACGTAATAAATCCAGGATCAGGTTATGCGACATTACCTACTATTATAATTGACTCGGCATATGATTTTACAGTTGATAGTAACAACATCGCTATCGATCCAATTAATACTATTGAGTTATATGCACCTGAACTACTAACAGGCGATCTTATCAGATATGTTAAGGGGGACGGTGAGCAAGTAGGTGGTTTAGAAAATAATCAATATTATTATGCGCGTGTGCTAGATAATGTCCCTACAACCATCATGGCATTGTACACTACGTATGCTGATGCTATAAACGGAGCAGAAAATACAAGAGTAGAAATTTATAGCAAAGGAACAGGGACTCACACATTTAAATTAGGTGCAAAAGCCAGTGCTATTAGTTCAAGTTATCCTGTAAGAGAAAATAATATCACTCTAAGATATGACCGTACTTCCTATAATTCAAAGATTGTTGATTGGGAGGCTAATAGTTTTTACGGCTCATTCTTTGCAGGATCATATAATAATACTACAAATATAGCAAGTTCAAGCATTACACTTGAAAGCACTTTACCTAATGTCGCTGAGATGCTTGCAAGCAATCAAGGTTTAGTATTACCGATTTCTGGGATCGCAAATAATACTGAATTAGTTTGGTCAGAGTTTGAACGTCAGGTAGAAAAAACATTTACTGCTACTAATATAGTTAGATTAAAACTAAACACAACAACAGAAAATGCTAGCGGATCTACGATAGGATTTACAGTTGACATGCCTGTATATTTTACAGGAGATAACAGCACAAGTGGTATATCAAATGATGTTACTTACTACGTAGCAGAAATACTCAATGAAACTGATTTCAAGATTAAATCAAGTTTAACCGGACCCATTGTAAATCTCAATACACTTACTATTAGTGGTTTAGGATTGAAATGCTTTACTGGACAAATAATTGAAACCGCAGAAGTCAGCACTTATTATCCAGGCATACGCACTGTCACATCAACTAGCAATACTAATAATGTAATAACTGTTCCATTAACTCCTATCGGTCAAGGTGGTACTCAAGGATTGTATACTGGTATACCAATAGAATTTGTCGGAAATGTGTTTGGTAATATTGAACAAAATATAATTTATTTTGTTACATCTGTTATTGACGATCAAAGATTTACAATTTCTGCTGTTGATGAATTTGTAAGAATTAAGGTTATATACATTGTAGGTGCAAATCAGATCGTCGTACAAACTACCAATGGCATAAATGTAGGAGATCAAATAGTATTCAGTAATATGGTTATAGAAGGACAGTCAGTAAATGTATTCGGAGATGATCCTTCAAATCCTATAGTCTATCCTGGAATAATAGCAGGTAATTTCTATTATGTAAAATCAATAGGCATTAATACAATTACTATAAGCGAGACAGTTGATGGTCCGGAATTTTCTGTATTTCCCGTTGCTCAAAGTAGCAATACATACTGTTTTCTAGTAAGTCAAGAAAATAATGTGGTATTAACTAATGCAACCGGAAATATGACAATGAATGTACAGCTGCCAGCAAGTCCTGGACAAGTAAACGGGCAGCAATTTATATTCTATAGTTCTAGTCAAGATTATGAAAATATCACAGCCCCAAATCTTACATACGGTAATTTAGTTCAAGGATCAGTATTGAAAACAGTCGCTCCTATCGTCTCTCCGGCAACACCAGAAGATCAGGCTAATTTTATTATATTTGAGTCAAACTCTTTAGGTCTTGATAGAATCTATAGAGGTATGCCTATAATAGTTGAATCAACAATAGGAACTTTGGCTGCTAACCAAACTTACTATATTAATACTTTTGGTAATGTCACCGTAGAAGCGACAGAAACTTCAAGTACTACTGATGAAATTACCGTTACTCCAGAAACTACTACAATTAATTTAATTGTTGACATGCCCATAGTATTATCCGGCACTCCATTAGGTGGTTTACAATTGGGTAGAACTTATTATGTTCATAGTATAACAAGTGATACTACTTTCAAAATTAAAGAAACTTTAGTAGGAAATGTTGTACAGTTATTTGACACAGCAGGAACTATGATAATTACAGGTTCACCGTATATAACAGTGTCAGAAAGTAATGTGATTTTCTCAACAAAAACAATGGTTGATGCAGAAGGACCTGTAAGTCTAACACAAAAAATTGAAGTTGACCCTGGATTTGATATCGGATATCGCTTAGGAGGATATACTGCAATAATCAATAATGGGGGTAAAGGATTTACAATTAACAATACTATCACTATATCTGGTATAGAACTGGGAGGAACTAGTCCGGAAAATGATTTAACTTTAACTGTAAATCAAATAGAGGCAGAGATACCAGGTATATTTGATTGGTCATTGCCTTTAGAATCAGATGGTACGATAACCAGTGTAATATGTCAAGGTAATCCTAATGATATAGTTGAAAGTTATTATCTAAAAGTTACAGGTACTAATACGTTTGATGTTTATTCTGATCCTAGAATGACAGTTCCGGTCTCAGCAGATGACTTAAGTTTTGTAGGATTTAATACTACAACAGCAACAGCGGTAACAGCGGATACTGATAGAGTTACAGTCACCGATTCAACTAACTTTAATATCAATGATCCAGTTATCTTTACAGGTACTATGTTCACCACAACAATTATATTAGGACAAACATATTATATCTATGATAAACCTACTTCAACAACTGTAAGATTAACTGACAATCCAGGTGGAACAGTGATTGATTTTAGTACTGATGCTAGTGGATCTATGATAATGAGTTCTCCGGGTAGTTTCATGTTTTTACCAGAACCATTCTACTTTACTCCAAGCATCGTCAAATATAACAATAAAGCTTATGTTTGCATCATTTCAAATAATGATAATGAATTTAATATAGGTAAATGGGAAGAGTTGAATTCAGGAGATCGTAGATTAAATGCACTGGATCGTGTAATAGTTTATTATCAACCAGATATTAATATGCCTGGTGTTGACTTACCACAATTATTTGCAGGATTGACTTATCCAAATACAGTCTATCAAGGTAATGCATTTGATCCTGCTGATCAATTTACAGTAGATACAATACTACAAGATCAAGAATTTTATCCGACCGGAGTCAATGTAGAAGCAATAGCATTTAATGGTACAAACTATATTGCTCCTGCAAACTTGCCAAACTCAAGTGTATTGGCAATGGATATTGAAGTAAGCGACAACTGGTTATTAGGAAAAT
>Ga0172363_10000557_pt1 | contig 28471 bp, 24 predicted proteins | sample LakKivs2_kivu2a2_FD_114541 | JGI IMG/M metagenome (GOLD analysis project Ga0172363, IMG submission 114541) | Sediment microbial communities from Lake Kivu, Rwanda - Sediment s2_kivu2a2 | ecosystem: Environmental > Aquatic > Freshwater > Lake > Sediment | place: Rwanda: Western Province, Lake... | reverse complement strand
TTGTCGACGGGCAGGGCAACTTCGGCTCGATCGACGGCGATCCGGCGGCGGCGACGCGCTACACCGAGGCGAGGCTGTCGCCCGTCGCCATGGAGTTTCTCGAGGAGCTTGGGGAGAAGACCGTCGACTGGGCTCCGAACTTCGACGAGTCGCTGGACGAGCCGATCTACCTCCCGGCGCGAGTGCCGAGCCTCCTGATGAACGGGGCGTGGGGCATATCGGTCGGAATGACGACGCAGATCCCTCCCCACCACCTCGGGGAGTTGATCGACGGCGTCATCGCCCTGATGGACGATCCTGCGCTCTCGGCGAAGGATCTCATGACGTACATCCCCGGGCCGGATTTCCCGACCGGCGGGGTCATCATGGGTCGGAGCGGGATCGAGGAGATGTACCGCACGGGTTTGGGAAAGATGACGGTGCGCGGCAAGGCGGCGATCGAAGACGATCAGATCATCATCACGGAAATCCCCTACCAGGTGAGGAAATCGACGATCGTCGAGTCCATCGCCGCCAAGGTTCAGAACGCCGAGATCGACGGAGTGTCCGACCTTCGCGACGAGTCGGACCGCGACGGGTTGCGGATCGTCGTCGAGCTAAAGAAGTCGGCGAACCCGAACGTCGTCCTGAACCAGTTGTACAAGTTCACGCCGCTCGAACGGACGTTCTCGGCGATCTTCCTCGTGATCATTGATGGGAACCCGCGGACCCTGTCCCTCAAGGAGATCCTCAACTGCTTCATCGACTTCCGCCGGGAGGTGGTGCGACGGCGCACGGAGCACCGCCTGGACGTGGCGAAGCAGCGGGCGCACATCTTGGAGGGGTATCGGGTCGCGCTCGCGAACATCGACCGAATCATCGAGATCATCCGCACGGCCCCCGACACAGAAACGGAGACCCGGCTTCTGCAGAAGGAGCTGGCGCTGTCCGACGAGCAGATCGATGCGATCCTGAAGATGCGGCTGGCTCAGCTGCGGGTTCTCGAGGGCGAGAAGATCGCCGCCGAGTACGAAGAGAAGAAGCGAGCGATCGCCGAGTACGAAGGAATCCTCGGGAGCGAAGTCACGCTCGATGAGACGGTCAAGCACGAGCTGCGTGAGATCGCGGAGGCGTACCCGGACGCACGGCGGACGACGCTCGCCAACGAAGACGGGTCCGTCGACTTCAACGAGCTGATCCCCGACTACGACCTCATGGTCACCGTGACCCAGCGGGGCTACGTGAACGCGCCGCGCGCGCAGGAGTTTCGCAGCCAAGGGCGCGGGGGCAAGGGGGTCATCGGCCAGCGAACGAAGGACGACGACTACGTGGACGTGACCTGCCTTGCGAACGCGCGCGACGAACTCCTCTTCTTCAGCGACCGACGCAAGGTGTACCGCACGCAGGGTCATCGTCTTCCGTCGCTCGGCAGGGACGCCGCGGGGAAGAACGTGCGAAGCTTCATCCCGCTCGAGCAAGACGAGTTTGTTCGCTCGATCCTCCCCGTGCGGAGCTTTGATGACGTCGAAGACCAGCTGTGCTTGATGGCGACGGCGAACGGGATCGTCAACAAGAACCGGCTCAGCGACTACTCCAACGTGAACGCCGCAGGAATCATCGCCTTGAACGCGGACGACGACGACCGCCTGGTGGACGTCGCGGCGGGCGATGGAGGAGGCGACGTCATCCTGGCGGCGCGGGACGGGCAGTCCATTCGCTTCCGCGAGGAGGAGGTGCGGCTGACGAAACGGCCGTCCCGTGGGGTGATCGGGATCCGCCTCGATGAGGGGAACCACGTGATCGGCATGGCGTGCCTCGGCCGCGACATCACGATGGACAAGAAGGTCCTCATGGTGACCACCCGTGGGTACGGGAAGCGCGTCGCGCTCGACGACTTCCCGGTCCAGGGCCGGGGCGGCAAGGGCGTGCAGGGGATCAAGCTCGATCCGGAGTGCGGGGAGCTCGTCGCGATCCTCATCGTCTCGGACCAGGACGAGATCATCATCACCACCGAGCAGAAGGTGATCCGAATCGTCGCAGGAGATATCAACGTGTATCGACGCTACGCACGGGGTGTTCGGCTCATCCAACTGGAGGAGGACGACCGGATCGTCTCCGTCGTCCGAACGTGAGGGACATGGACGCGATCGAACGGCTCGTGGAGGAGAAGCTGGGAAGGGGAGTCCAGGATCTTGTCCCGCGGGAGGACCTCGTCGCCAAGCTCCGCCGATCGAAGCAAACGGAGAACCCGCTGCGGGTCAAGCTGGGCATCGACCCGTCGGCGCCGCACCTGACCCTTGGCCACTCCGTGCCGCTCAGGAAGATGCGGCAGTTCCAGGACCTCGGACACACCGGCGTCCTTGTCGTCGGGGATTTCACTCGGCGGATCGGCGATCCTTCGGGGCGGTCTTCGACGCGGGCCCTGATGTCGCAAGCCGAGATCGAGCGGAACATGGTCACGTACAAGGACCAGGCGTTCAAGATCCTCGACCCGGCGAGGACGGAGCTGGTCTACAACTCGACGTGGCTCGGGGCGATGACGTTCGCCGACGTCATCCAGTTGGCGGCCAAGTACACGGTCGCCCGGATGCTCGAGCGCGACGACTTCGCGAAGCGTTACGGCGAGGGCCGCCCGATCAGTGTGCTCGAGTTCCTGTATCCCCTCGCGCAGGCGTACGACTCCGTCGCCATCCATGCCGACGTCGAGCTTGGCGGAGCCGATCAGCTGTTCAACTTGCTGGTGGGGCGGGACATTCAGCGCGAGTACGGGCAGGAGCCGCAGGTGGCGATGACGGTGCCCCTTCTCGTCGGGCTCGACGGCGAGCGCGCCATGAGTCAATCGACGGGGAACTACGTCGGAATCGGCGAGTCGGCGAAGGAGATGTACGGGAAGCTGCTCTCGATCCCCGACGCACTCACCGGCGCGTACTACGAGTTCCTGACCGATGTGCCGCGGAGCGACGTCGAGGGCGAGATCAAGTCCTCGCCGCGCGACGCGAAGCGCCGCTTGGCGAGAACGCTCGTGACGAAGTACCACAGCGCTTCCGCCGCCGCCGAGGCGGAGGCGGAGTTTGATCGAGTCCACGTCTTCCACGAGCGGCCGGCCGACGTCCCGCAGAGGCCGCTCGATCGGTCGCGACTCAAGGCGGATGGCACCATCTGGGTGATCGACCTGCTTGAGGCGTCGGGGCTCGTGAAGAGCCGCGGCGAGGCAAAGCGCGTCATCGAGCAGGGCGGAGTCCGCGTGAACGAGGAGCGGATCGAATCGCCCGACGTGGACCTCCCGTTCGCTCCACCCGTCCTCATCCAGGTGGGGAAGCGCGCGTTCGTCGAACTGGTCTAGGCGGCGCCGCAAGTGGACGGCGTGCGGCGCCGCAAACGCGCACGGTGGGCGGGAACGGACGGAGCGTCTATGCGCTCGATTCCCACGTGAGAGCGCACCGTACCTTGTGTACGACGTTCGTGTAGGCAGTGCCGGCCGCAAGCGTGAACGATGGGCGGCGCCGCAAATGGACGGCGTGCGGGGCGGCAAATGGACGGGGCGGCAAACGGACGGAGCGGCAAATGGACGATGTGCCGGCCGCAAGCGCGTGCGGCTAGTCGACGATCAGCTGGCGCGAGAACCGGTCGGCATCCGCGAGGAGGAACTCCTCCGTTGTTGCGAGCGCGTTCACCGGGCAGGCGTCGACACACTGAGCGCAGAACGTGCAGCGGGCAACGTACATGCGGATCTTCTTCTCCTCGGGGAGAAAGCGAATGACGTTCGCCGGGCAGACACGAATGCACAGCTTGCATCCGATGCACTTCTCGCGATCGTAGGCGATCTTCCCGCGGAGGTCCGTGGGGGTCGGAACGGGAGGGTTCACCGTGGCTCGCCCGGCCGCGACCTTCGCCAGCAGTCCTGTCACGGACCGAGGCATGCGCTTGACCGGGAACGGGTTGGTCGCCGGCCGCCGCAGAAGCTGCTTCATCAACGTTCCGAGGATCACGAGCGCCTCCTACACCATTCGGTCGAGCGCGAGAAGAACGAGCCCGAGAAGCGAGAGCCCGGTGACCGGGAGCCAGAACAGTCTCGTCGCCTGGGCGATCTTGAGTCGGGCGAAGCCCACGCGGGCGACGATCACCGAGACGAAGACGACGGCGAACAGCTTGACGAGGTAGAACGCGACGTCAACGACGGCGCCCCAGACCCCGGCGAGTCCGCACAGGTCGGCCAGGCCGTAGGGGACGAACAGAGCCACCATGAGCGATCCCATGGCCACCATCTTGATGGCGTCGGCAAGGTAGAACAGAGCGAGGTTTCGTCCCGAGTACTCAGTCAAGAGCCCGCCGGCGATCTCGGTCTCCGCCTCCGGGATGTCGAACGGGATCTTCGCCAGCTCGGCGGGAGTGACGACGAGCATCGCGCCGAGGAGGAGCACCAGGCCGACGATGCCGAGCGGACCCACGAGATCCCACAACGGGTTCGCGGCGAGGACGGAAAGGGAGAACGTCGCCTCTCCGGGAAGGATCGTCGACAGGCGCCAGGCGAGCGACACGGCCGTGACGGCGAGTGGGAACTCGTACGCCATCATCATGACCATCTCGCGCTGCGCCCCCACCGTCGCGTACGGCGAGCCGGCCGCGTATCCGCCGAGCATCATGGCGAGCGACGGGACCACGAGCAGGTACAAGACGAGGATGAGGTCGCCGTACCCCGCGAGGAGCGCCGGATACCCGCCGAGCGGAATGTAGAAGAGGAGCGCGGCGACGGCCACCAGGGAAACCACGGGCATCAAGTTGTACAGCCACGCGACGGCGTGTCGCGGCACGACGTTCTCTTTGACCATCAACTTGGCCACGTCGAAGAAGGGTTGCCGCAAGGGCGGGCCCATCCGCGACTGCATGCGGGCGGCCAGGCGGCGGTCGAGGCCCTTGTAGAACATGCCGACGAGCGTGCCGCCGAAGAGGATCGCGGCTCCCTGCCAGAGGACGTTCTGGAGCATGACGGTCATCCGAGAACCCTCCTTGTCTTCTCGCGCGAAAGGCGGATCAGGACCTCCTTGGTCTCCACCGAGTCGGTCCCTCGCTTGTCGACCAGGTGCACGCGGTCCATGCAACACATGCACGGGTCGATCGACGCAGCAATGATCGGGATGTCGGCGATCTCCTGTCCGAGGAACTTCGGGACCCACGACATGAGGTTCGAGTACGTGGGCGCCTTCACCTTCCAGGCGAGGGGCTCTTCGATCCCTTCTCCGAGCCGGATGTAGTGGAAGACTTCGCCACGCGGCGCCTCATGGCGGCCGATCCCCTCGCCCTCCGCCTTCTTGAGCGCCGAGAGGAGCGCCGGGATCTTGGGAATCGACATCAGCTCCCCAGCGGGCAGGTGGTCCAGGCAGAACTCGATAATCTCGATCGACTGGCCGACCTCGAGGAGGCGTACGACGATGTTGTCGAACACGTCGCCCGTCGGTTTGACGCCGTAGTCTTCGGGCGTGATCGCACGGACCTCCATGTCGGCGTAGGCGAGGTAGGGCATGTCCTGCCGGACGTCCTTGCAGACCCCCGAGGCCCGCGCTACGGGCCCTGCAGCGCACAGCGACACGGCCTGATCGTAGGTCAGGGCGCCGACGCCGCGCGTCCTCATCTCGACCGACTTGTCGTGGAGGTACGCGTCGATCATCCGGTCGAGGAGACCCTTGTAGTACCCGAGCGCCTCGCGTGCGAGGTGAGCCTTCTCGTTCGGGATGTCCCGGCGGACGCCGCCGAAGATCGGAATCGCGTAGTCGACGCGGTTTCCCGTCACTTGTTCGAGAAGATCCATCGCCTTCTCGCGCACGTTCCACGTGAGGTGCAGAAGCGTGTCAAAGCCGAGCTCGTGCGCGCCGACGCCCGCCCACAGAAGGTGCGAGTGGATTCGCTCGAGCTCACCGATGATGGTTCGGATGTACTGGGCTCGCGGGGGCACCTCGATGCCCGCGGCGTTTTCCACCGCCTGTGTGAGCGCCAGCGGGTGGGAAATCGAGCAGATGCCGCAGATTCGCTCTGCCAGGTACAGGACTTGGATGAGGTTTCGCTTCATGCCCATGTACTCGATGCCGCGGTGGGCGTACCCCGGCGTGATCTCCACGCCCACGATCCGCTCGCCGTCGAGGCGGAACGAGAACTCGATCGGTTCCTTAAGGGCAGGGTGCACGGGCCCGATGGGCACGGTGTAGCACGCGGCGTCAGTCCCGATGTGGAGGTGGATCGATTCGTTATTCATCGCGTGTCTCCCACTTGACCATTCGCTTCACGAGCTTCGCTGTCTCGCCCTCGAGGTCTTTCCGCCAGGGATGGATCGTCGATCCCTGGGGCAGGAAGAGGTTGCGTGCGTCCGGGATCCCCTCGATCTCCACTCCGTAGAACTCGCGCTTCTCCCGCTCCGATGTCTGGGCGCCGGGGAGGAGGTCGGTGATCGTCGGAAGGCGGAGGTCGTCCTTCGAGACGACCGTTCGGATCGTGCATGTGGCCTCGCCGAACCGCTCCCCCCATCCTGTCGTGAAGTGGTAGTTGAAGGCGATGGCCTCGCCGAGATCGTCGCCCGAGATCACGGACAGGTGAGGCGCATAGCGCGCGCAAAGATGGGCCACCGCGTCGTGGAGCGCCTCTCGTGGCACCACCAACCAGATGTCCGAGACGACCGACGGCGTCACCGTCCCCACGCGCCGCTCGACGACGCGGTCTTCGAGAAGGCCGCGTCCGAGAGCCGTTCGGAACGTCGACAGAAGCTCCTGCGGGTTCATGTTCTCACCTTACGCTCGAGGGTCTCCAGCTTGGTCACCGCTTTCACGACTCCGTCGATGATCGCCTCGGGTCGGGCCGGGCAGCCCGGAACGTAGATGTCGACGGGAATCACCTCATCGATGGGTCCGACGAGGTTGTACGACTCGTAGAAGACGCCGCCCGTCGATCCGCAGCCGCCGACGACGACGACCGCCTTGGGGTCGGGCGTCTGCTCGTAGATCCTCTGCAGGCGCGGCAGCATCGGCCTCGTGACGGGTCCGGTGATGAGAAGGACGTCTGCGTGCCGGGGGGTCCCCGTCAGCATGATGCCGAAACGCTCGACGTCGTAGCGCGGCGTCAGCGCCGCGACGATCTCGATGTCACACCCGTTGCAGGATCCGGTGGCGATGTGGAATACCCAGAGCGCCCGCTTGAACGATCGAGGTAGTGCCATTCGCCTCACCCCACCCACACGAACAGGACGCCGAGAAACGCCAGGGCTCCGACGAACCACGCCACGTAGTCATTGATGACCCCGGTGTGGAGGCCCCTTACGCGACGGTAGTAGGCGTCGAGGCCGTCCAGCATGCCCCAGTACAGGTGGCCTCCACGAACATGCAGGTCGCCCGGAGTCGACGGCTCCTCGTTGCCCGACAGGAAGGCCTTCGTCTGATCGGTGCCCTTCTTGTAGCTCCGTCGCCCCGTCGACCGCAGGACCAAGGCGAGGACTGCGATTCCGAGGATGAGGAGTCCCCAGGCGATGGGATTCCACGTCCCGAAGCCGGAACTGATGCCGCTCATCAGAAACCTCCCAACACGGCGTGGATGTACGCGTCGCGTCCGTACCACAGGGCCCGAGCCGCGGGCGTCACGATCCGCTCGACGAAGAAGCCGGGGAACAGGCCGAATCCGATGACCACGGCCGCGAGGACGACCATCGGAACGAGCATTCCGAGCGGCGCCTCGCCGCCGACGCTCGCCCCCTCCGGCCTCGGACCGAGGAACACAGCCTGGAACGCCTTCAGGAAGACGGCGAGCAAGAGGATGCTCGACAGGACGGCCACCACGGCGAGAAACGGGTTCAGCTGGAACGAGCCCTCGTAGATCAGGAACTTGGAGGCGAACCCATTGAACGGAGGAATCCCCGCGAGCGCCAGCGCTCCGACGATGAAGAGAACAGAGGTCAAGCGCATCGTGTGGGCGAGCCCGCCCATTCGGTTCAGGTCGCGCGTTCCCGCCGCACGGATGGCGGCGCCCGCGGTCAGAAAGAGGAGACCGATGCAGGCGGCGTCGTTGATCATGTGGAAGATGCCGCCCTGGAGGGCGACGAAGCCGAAGTCCGGCTTGGTCGGGATCGTCACGAGAGCGACCCCCACGCCGAGCAGCATGTAGCCGATCTGGGACAGGGCCCCGTAGGCGATCAACCGCTTGAGGTCGTTCTGCAGGAGCGCGACGGTGACGCCGACGAAGATCGTGACCAGGGCGAGGGCGACGATGAGCCAGCCGAGCAGAACAGCGTTGGCCACGCCGCCGTAGATCGTGAACATCACGCGGAACAGCCCGTAGAGACTTGCCTGGCTGTTGACGACGAGGACCGCCGACACGGGCGCGGGCGCCTCGCCGTATGCGTCCGGTGCCCACATGTGAAGCGGCACGGCGGCCGCCTTCATGCCGAGTCCGACGAACAGGAACGTCAGAGCCACCTGATCCACGACGCTTCCCCGGATCGCGGACGCCAGGTACGCCATGTTCAGTCCCCCGTGCTCGGCGTACAAGAGCCCGATGGCGAGGAGGACGAAGATCCCCGCGAGGGTGTACATCGTCATCACCTTGTACGCCGCCTCCGGGGCCCGCTTCTGCCACGCCTGGAAGCCGATCAGGCCGCAGGCGGCGATCGACGTGATCTCGAGGAAGACGAAGAAGTTGAACAGGTCGCCCGTGACCTCGAGGCCGAGGATCGCCGTAGTGAGGAGCAGGAAGAGCGCGTAGAACAGGTCGCCGCCGGAACGATCCCGCAAGTACCGGAAGCTGAACAGTCCTGCGCAGAGCGTGACGAGCGCCGTGATGAGGACCATGAACACGTTCATGGCGTCGATCTCGAACATGATGCGGATCGGAGTCGCCATGCCCGACGGAAGGGGCACTGCAAAGCCGTCCGGGCCTCCCATCACGTACAGGATCGGCGATCCGTTGGATCCGAGGAAGCGAACCGCGAGCAGCGCGGCGAGGGCCGCGGTCACGAGCAGGACCAGGGCGACGAAGCCGTTGCGCGTCGTCCGCCCGAGCTTCCCGACGATCGGCGCCAGGAACGCGCCCAGGAGGGGAACGGCGATGAGCAGAGCGGGAACGTGAGGCACAAGGGCGGTCATCCCTTCAGCTCCTTCACCTTCCGCGCGTCGAGCGTGCCGTGGTGGCGGTAGACGTGGATCGCGAACGATAGGAGGAGCGCGGTTGTGGCCATCCCGATGACGATGCTCGTCAGCGTGAGCGCCTGCGGCGTCGGGAGGACCATCCGTTTCGCCGCCGGAGCGTAGGTGTAGATCGGGGCGACCCCCGCCGTTCGATACCCGAACGTGACGAGGAAGAGGTTGACCCCCGTCTCGATCAACGAGCCGCCGACGACGAGCTTGACCAGGTTCCGCTTGAACAAGAGCGTGTAGATCCCGAGGATGACGAGCATCGCCGACGCGATGAACGGCAGGTTCCCGAGGCTCATTCTCTCTCCTCCTTCCTTCCTCCGATGAGCATGGCGATGACCACGCTCGTGAGCCCGGTCAGGACCTTCAGCCCGACGGCCCAGTTCATCCACGGCAGCGTTCCCGCTGTGCTGACCGCGCCGCTGTTGGGTCCAAACGGCACGGACTGACCGAACGGGACGCCGGGGTTGTTGGCGAACAGGTTGAAGAAGAACGCGGTCCCGATCCCGAACAAGCCCAAGGCGAGGAAGAAGATCGCGCCGACCTCCTCGAGCGTCTGAAACCAGTGTCGGTTGACGCGTCCCTTCAGCCCCGCCGATCCGAAGGCGACGAGGAGCAGGGCGAACGCGCTCGACACGACGGCGCCTCCCTGGAATCCTCCGCCGGGGGTGAGGTGGCCGTGCATGATGACGTAGAAGCCGAAGACGATGATCAGCCCGTACGTCAGTCGAGTGATGGTTCGGACGACGACGGACATGCGGTAGTCGGAGTTCATCGCTCCTCCTTCCGCAGGGTTCGGAATGCGACCAAGACGCCGACGACGGCGGCGTAGAGGACGGTGGCCTCGCCAAGTGTGTCGAATCCGCGGTAGTCAAAGACGATGGCGGTGCAAGCGTTGTTCGCCGCAATCTCCCGTTGCGAGTTGGCGATGAAGTAGTCGTCCATCGCGGTCTCTGTGGGTTCGCCGAACGGGTGAACGCTCGCTGCCGCGAGGAGGAGGAGCGAGGCGAAGAGCAGGAACGACACGAAGAACAGGACCTTCTTCATTCCTCCTCCTTCCGCCGCGTGCGGCGGAGCGCGATGATGTACACCGCCGTGGTAAGCGCGGCTCCGATCCCCGCCTCGGCGATCGCGACGTCCGGCGCCTGGAGGATGTAGAACTCGAGCGAGACGAGGAGGCTGGCCGACCCCAGGGCGATCACGGAAGCCAACAGGTCCTTGAACCACACAGCAAGGACCCCGCCAAGCACAATGAGCGCGAGAAGGACTATCTGCAGGACACCTTCAAGGATCGTCATCGGTCCTCCCACTTGTCGACCACGGCGCCCCACGGCCTCACGCCGCTCCGTCGGGCGGCGCGGGCGATGGCGTGGGATCCCGTGGGATTGGTGACGAGCAGGGCGGCCAGGGCGATGAGCGCGTGGATGGCGAGGGTCTGATTCGCTCCGCCGCCTTTCGCGAACGCGTAGATCACCACACCGAGCGTGGTGAAGATCGACCCGAACGTCGTGCATTTCGTTGCGCCGTGGAGGCGCGTGTACACGTCCGGGAACCGCATCAGGGCGAGCGCGCCGAGGCCGTTGAACAGGACGCCGATCCCGAAGAAGACGTAGAGAAGGATGCTCATTCCAGGCCTCCCTCGAGGTAGTGGGCGATGTACAGCGTTCCGATGAACGACAACAGCGCGTAAACGATCGCGACGTCGACGAGTACCGCCTGTTCGTACGCCGCGCCAAGCACGATCATCAGCGTGACGACGAGCGTGTTCACGGTGTCGAGTCCGACGGCGCGATCGGCCGCCGTCGGACCGAGGGCGAGCCGCGCCATGGCGAACACGGTGAAGAAGAGCAGGGCGCCGGCGACGGCGAAGAACGTCACAGGTACCGCGATCATTCGGCGATCCTCCTTGCCCAGCGGGGGAACGATCCGCAGACCGACTCGATCGGAGCTGCGGGGTCGCTGACGTGGATCCAGTGGACGTAGAAGTCGCCGCTCTCGTCGTCGACGTCGACCGTCAGCGTGCCCGGGGTCAACGTGATCGAGTTGGCGAGAAGGGTTCGGCCGAAGTCCGTGGCGAGCCCCGGCGAGATGCGCACGATGCCAGGGCGAATCCTGCCGGTGATGACCCGGTAGGCGACATCAAGGTTGGCCTTGGCGAGCGCCACGAGGAACGGCCCGAACAGGTAGACGATGAACAAGAAGAACCGAACGGGGTTGAGCAGGCGATACGGGCTCTTCTTCCCCTTCTCGCGCCGTTTGATCAGTCGACCGCCGATGAGGCCGGCGATGACCGAGAGAACCGCGCCCGAAACCAACTCCTCGACGCTCCAAGCTCCTACCGTGCCGCTGGCGAACGTCAGCAGAAGGTAGAGGATGAAGGCGAAAACTGCAGTGACCAGAGTCGCGAGCATTCCACCCCCCGACGCAGGACTTCGAGTTGTCGCTTCGAGATTCACCCCTCGACGGCGCGGGATGATACCGAGAGAAGCGGCATTCCGCAACGTGACCGGCGATCCGGCGAGGCGTGTCGCGGCGGGACTACCGGATCTCGATCTCGACGACGAGCGTGTCAGTGTTGCCGCCGTCGTCGGTCACGGTCAGGCGGACCCCGAACGTGCCGGGCATCGAGAAGACGTAGACTGTGACTGGGTCGGTGGAATCAGCGACGCCGTCGCTGTTGAAGTCCCATTCATACCCGACGATGGTCCCGTCGAGGTCGACGGACGGCTCTCCGCTGAAGGTGACCGGCTCGCCGGCCATCGGAGCCAGCGGCATGAACTCGATGTCGGCGATCGGCGGCTGCGTGGAGGAAGCTGCTGCGGGAGGCGAAGCCTGGGTTTCTTGAGGGGCGATCGGCGCCTGTGTCTCCGGGGACGTCGGGGTCGGCTCAGATGGCGTGAGTGGAGCGGCAACCTCGACCACGTACGAGGCGGTGTCGTGGTTGCCTCCGTCGTCGGTGACCGTCAGGCTGACGGAGTACACGCCGCTTGCCCGGAAGACCCATACGGCAGCGGGTCCCGTCGCGTCCGTTCTTCCGTCGGCGTCGAAGTCCCAGGCGTAGTTCACGATCTGTCCGTCGAAGTCCCGCGATGCCGATCCGTCGAAGCCGACGGGGATTCCCGGCGTCGGCGCGATCGGGGAGTACGCAAAGTCGGCCACCGGCGGCTGGAAGCTCCTCACGACGGGGAGTGCCGCGTCGGCGCCGTTGCGAACCTCGAGGGACAGTGTCTTCGTGGCGGTGTTGCCGGCGTCGTCCGTCACGGTCAAGGCCACCTCCGCGCGGCCGGCGACATCGAACGTGCGGACGACCGAGCTTCCGCGAGCATCCACCATGGCGTCGCCGTCGAAATCCCACACGTAGTCCACGATGGATCCGCCGACGTCGGACGAGCTCGATGCATCGAAAACGACCGTCTCACCCACGGCGGGCGCCGCCGGCGTGTGCGTGAAGTTCGCCGTTGGCGCCAGGGAGATGACGACCACCTCCTGCGGTGGGAAGTGGCCGCCCAGCGCGATCGGGGGCGCGTCGGACGTGGTGACGCGCACCTGGCGGACCTCTGGGGTGGTGAAGGAGAACCCCGGCGGGAGGGAGCGGACATCGATCGACAGGATGTAGATTCCGGGGGCAAGGCCGTAGAACGCGAAGTCTCCGCGGGCGTCCGACGTCGCGGACGCCGTCTCACCGGGCCCGGTCAAGGTGAGCCGAATGCCAGGCAGTCCACCCTCCGTGCTCTGGCGCTTCCCGTCTTGGTCGACGTCTTCGTAGACGCTCCCGCGAAGGGCGCCGACGGGGGAGACGGGAACTTGCATTGTCACGCGGTCCCCGGCGACGACGGCGACGTCGATCGGGCCCGCTGCGGCGGCGTCCGCGGGCAGCTCGCTGACCGTTACGCGGTACGTTCCTGGAGGGAGGGGCGGGAAATCGAAGCACCCCGCGGCGTCGGTCGAGGTCGGGCAGCCCTCGGCGATGAGGACGGCGCCTCCGACCGGGGTGTCCCCTTCGTTGTAGGCTCCGTCGCCGTTTCGATCGATGAACAGGCGCCCTCCGAGACGACCTTTGGTCACGAGAAAGGGGACGGGAAGGTCGAAGCTTGCCCGCAGCGCGATCCCCCATCCGAACGACGGCGGATCCAGGCCGTCGCGGGTCCACGCGACGGCGGCGCTGAAGAGAACGTCCAGGCTCTCTGATATCCTGACGAAGAGCGACGTGGCGAGGTCGTAGTCGTCGACCCCGCTCTGGAAAACGATCGAAGCCTCATGCAGCGTTCCTTCGGGACGCAGGGCGAGGGAAGCGTTCGACGTTGCCCGGAGCGTCGTTCCCGTCGTGACGTCGACGTACTTCTCCTGTTGCAGCCTCAGGAAGATGTAGAAGGCGTCCAACGAGAGGCCGACTCCTTGGCCGTGCGCCAGCGTGCGCACGTGGCTTCCCGTGACCCGATCGAGTCGGTCCACGACCCGGCCGTCGAACGCGTAGGGGAAGACGCCGCCCGACTGCGTCAGGCCGTAGGCCAGGAGAAGGCCGACGTCGTCCTGAACCGCAGGGTCTTCGCCGCGCGCTCGTTCAAACTCGAGAGTCGTCCGCACCTCGGGGCCGTAGGTGATCGGCAGAGCGTAGAGGTTGAACCCGAGGGTGTCCTCGATCGCGGTCTCGACGGAGGGGTCGTCGACGACGTTGTCGCGCACGTGGGCGAGCGACACGCCGACGGACAGCGCCCGCAGCCGCAGTCGCTGGGCGATCTCGATGCCGGCGGAGTCCCTGCGCAGCCCCGGGAAGTACGTCTCGACGGAGAACGCGCTCCCGGACAGGAAGTACCCGTCGGCGTCCAGCGTGGTGTTGAACAGGAAGGCGTGTCCGAGGAGCCCGTCGTCGGTTCCGACCCCGGCCTCCACCCGCAGCGTCCAGTCGGGCAGGGGTTCCGCGAACGCAGTCCCGCTCCAGATCGACTCCTGCTCCGTCTCGTTTCGCGCGTCGGAGTACGCGATCCCCACGTAGGTGGTCTCCGGGCCGGCGGCGACGCCTCCCGAGAACCGGGCCTTGTCGTCGTCGATCCCGGCAAGGAGCGACAGGTCGATGTAGGACGTGTCGACGGATACGTACGCCCCTTCGCATGTCGCGGCGAGGAAGTCCGTCAGCGTCGTCGACACCCGTCCCACGCCGAACCACGCCGGGCCGAGGTGGTAGAGAATGAGGTAGGTCGCGACGTCGAACGGGTCGGGGCCGAACGGCGATGTTGCGCCGACCGACGCGGACAGCGTGCCCCCGAGCACCGGGGCGAAGCCGGAGAACGAGAGGCCGCTCTCAAACGCGTCGTTTATCTCGTCGCGCCCGACCTGGAGGCGAAGCTGTCCCGCGAGAAGCTCGTAGAGGGGGCCTCCGGCGGCAGACGGGGAGGGCGACAGGATGGCGGTGAAGACGACGGCTTCCGCGGACACGCCCGCATACAGCGTGGAGATCGCGGTCACCGTCAGCACGTCGTGCCCGGGCTCCGCGGTCGGTGGAACGCCGACGCGGACAGCGATCGTGCGGCGCTCCTGGGGAGCGAGCTCGACCGTCGCTGGGCACGCCTCGACGGGGAAGCCGCACGATGACTCCGCGGAGATCGCGAGTACGTCCTGCGCGCTGCCGCGGTTCGCGACCACGAACTCGTACGTGCCCTCCTCTCCGGGGCAGACTGCGCCCCCTTCGGGCGGCGCGACGATCTCCACGGCGCCGGGAATGTCGACCTCGACACGGGCGGAGGCAGAGGCGGTCGCGGCCGGATCGGTCGTCGACACCGCGGTGAGCTCTACGGTGTACGCGCCCTCGGGGGCCTCGAACGGAACGACGATCGTGACGAACAGCGTCTCGTTCCCGCCTGGGCCTAGATCGACCGACGGGGGAATCCCGAAGGCTGTCCACTCGTCCGGGATCCCGACGGTCAGGTCGTAGGTTCCGGGCGCACCTCCCGTGTGGGAGAGGGAGAAGGCATGGGTGACGAAGCCGCCGGGGCGAGTCTCCTTGTGAGGCGACAGCGTGACAAGGCCGACGCTGGCCACCGCTTCCACGGAAACCCCGACGGCGACCGCCACGGCGGCCGCGAGCGCCCATGCACGCCTTGTTCGCGCGACCATTCCGCAAAGGACGGTACGCCAAGGTCGTTTCGTGCGCCGGGACCGCTCGTTTCCGCGTCCGAGACATTGGTCTTCGAGGGCGGTGACCGCCGTTCCCTCGTCCTGCCTTGGACCGGCGAATGTCCTGCCTGAACGGCTCAGACGGGAGATCCGACCCGCTCGGCGCCCGATACCGTGGGGCCACGGAATCGGCGACCCCGAGGGAGCCATCGATGAGCGAAGCTCGGCTGTTGCGAGAGATTGTGATCGACGACGCGGACCGCGTCGGCGTCATCGCCGACGTCAGTCGCGTGCTGTGCGACATGGGCATCGATCTCGAGTCCGTCCTTGTTCGCGTCGAAGCGGACCGCGCGCGGATGCACTTGATCACCAGCTCGCAAACCTATGCGCGGGACGCGCTCCGCGACGCCGGCTTCTCTGTCGAGGAACGCGACGTGGTGACCGTCGAGATGCCTCACCACCCCGGGTTCCTGTGCCGGATCGTGGAGGCGATGGCGCGCCGCGACATTACGCTCCACGAACTCTACGCCACCGCCTCGTCAACTGGGACCGCGGCCCTGGTCGTCTTCACCTGCTCGAACAACCTCCACGCGCTTCAGCTCCTGCGCGGCAAGTAGGCCACGGGCGCCGAGCGGATCCGCCCCCTACTCCGACGGTACCACTGTGAATGCTCTCCCCGCGGACCGTCCGAACACCTCCGGGAAGTAGAACTCGTAGGCGTTCGTCGGCAGGACCTTGTACTCGCCGGGTTGAACCGCCCGCACCTGATAGACGTAGTTGTAGGTCCCCGCCGGGAGGTAGTCGGCGAACAGGACCACCTTCTCGTCTCGAATCTCACTCCTTGAGTACCAGCGCCACCACCACCACCAGTACCACGGCGTGCGACCCTCCACGTCCCGCGAGAGGGAGGGCTCGGAGCTCTCGATGCTCTCCGTCGCCAGCGAGACGTCGATGGCTTCGCAGCCTGCGGGGATCGGGTCTTCGAGGACCACATAGTACAGGTCGTGGGGAGCGATGATCGTGAGGCGAACCTCGAACGCCTCCCCGACAGCGGCCTCGGTTACCTCAGCGCACGCCGCGGCTTCGCATCCGAGCGGCACGTACCGCCGATCGACGAAGACCCCCCGGTCGAGCGGTCCCACCTGGTCGGCGGGGAGCCCCACGTAGAGGTGCGCGGTGTAGTAGAGATTCCCTTCGCCGTCGCCGCGGAAGAAGGTCAGAGGGTGAATGTCGCCGGATCCGAGTTCGTCTCCAGCGAGCGACTCTCGAACGGGCGTGCCCACGCCGGAGGGCGAGACCGTCCCTTCGAGGCGCACCTCGTGGTCCCAGAGGACCGCGTAGTTGTAGTTCGCGGAGAGCTCGTGACTTACCACCATCCAGTCCGTGAGCGAGATGAGGGCCCAGGCGGTCTCTTGGGTGGTTTCCCAGATTCCCTCCTTGCGGGCGACCATGAGCCAGCGGACGACGTTCGGCACGAGCGGGTTCTGGGGATCCAGAAGGGCGAGCGCGTCGAGGATCACGGCCGTGGACCGCGTGTCGGTGTTCATCGCCCACCAGTCGTAGCCCGCCTCTTCCCAGTGTGCCCCCGTTGCCGACAGGATCGCATTGTTGACCACGTCCGACAGAAGGGTCTGGATCGAGTCACGGCCGCGTCCGAGCTCTTGGAACGTCAGGGCCAGGTAGGCCTTGGCGTAGTGCGCAAGCTTCGTTCGCTCCGCGAACAGGTCGTCGGCGTAGGTCGCCGCGATCTCCGAAGAATCTCCCAGAGCGAGGACGTAGAGCATCCACGCCTGGCGGTTGGCCACCCAGCCGGCGTCGAGCTCCTTCGCGGGGACCAGGGCGTTCTTCAGGAAGCCGAGGGCCCGATCGATCACCTGGTGTCGCACGACCCGGCCGGCCTCACCGACCCGCAGGAGCGCATACGTCGCGTACGCGGTGAGGTGCGGATTCGAGCGCTCGCCCTCCCACCAACCCCATCCCCCGTCCCCGTTCTGGCGAGTGTACAGCTTCTCGAGACCCTCAAGCACCAGGTCGTCGAGTTTCGCGGCCAACTCGTCGTCCTCGAGGTTGAGCAGCCGCAGGGCGCGGAGCGTGAGCACGTTCGGAAGGAAGCGACTGACCACCTGCTCCGTGCACTCGTACTCGAAGTGCTCGAGGTAGGACAGCCCCTCCTGCATCGCGGCCGCGAGCGAGAAGTCGAGACGGACATCGAGGCGGCTGCGCGCCGGATCGAAGTTGGGTGGAAGCGCGATGGTCTCCGTCCGTCCACCTGCCTCCGCGAGCACGCCGGCCGTCCCGACGGTCTCCGGGGCGGTGTAGCGGTACACGGGGATGGTTCCCTCCGGACCCGTCGTCAGGCGCGGGCGGGCGGCGTCCGACAGCTCGCCGGAGACGACGCTCCACGCGAGATCAGCGTAGGCCACGTCGTTCACGGTGACCCACCACATCACGTTCGCCTCTCCGTTCGCGGGGACGTCGACCGTGCGGACGGCCGGCTCCTCCAAGGTCAAGCCGGTCGATCCCAGCGTCACCTCGGTCGACAGAGCGGCCGACGTCTGGTTCGTCACCAACGCGGCCAGGCGTACCCTGTCGCCGACCACGAAGAACCGCGGAACCACCGGACGGACGAGGAGCGGCTTCGTCACCAGGATCTCCGTCGTGGCCTCGCCGACCTCGGTGGCGGCAGTCACGCCCACGGCACGGGCGACCCATGTCGTAAGGTTGTCGGGAAGCTTGACCTCGACGATGGCCCGTCCTTCGGCGTCGGTCGTCACGTGCGGAGACCAGAACGCAGTGTCGGCGAACTCTGCGCGCAGCTCGACGCCGGCGGGGAGCTGTCCCGCCGCGGACGCATCCTCCATGTCGCCCTCCGCCTTCGCCATCGCCTCCGGCGCCGCCATGGGCATCGCCGATCCGACGGTGAGGCGGGAAGTTCCCATCCCGTCGCGGACATCTTGGCCAAGACCCACGTCGCCTGCCTGCTCCAGGACGAGGCGGCCGAGCGAGATCGTCAGGCCGCTCGCCGTCCGGACGCCCAGGCCGCGCTCGCCGAAGAACTCCTCGACGATGCGCTCGGGAGTTCGCGGTCGCAGGCTGAGGATCGCCTTGTCGACGAGGTCGAGGGAGAAGCTTCCCTCCACCGGCTCGCCCGTCGCATCGGTCACCTTGAGGGCCATCGTCATCGTCTCGCCAGGCCCCGGAGCGTCGTCGGCCGCACGGAGGTCGATCGACAGGAGCCTCGGCGCCGGATCCACGGACAGACGGACGTAGCCGACCTTCCATCCCGCGGTCGGAGGCGCCCCGGCAGCGACCGCGGCGGCGCGGCCCTGGATCACCACCACGCCGACGTAGACGTTCGGGACGGCGTCGTCGGTGATCGGGACTTCGAGGACGGTGCTGTTCGAGGGAAGGAGGATGACCTCCTGCCGGAGGACGCCGCCACGTTCGACCGTCACCCACGCCCACTGTTCTCCGGGGAACGGGCTCGGGACGAGGATCTTCGCCGTTTCACCGATCGAGTAGCGCGTCTTGTCGCTGATGAGCGCCAGGCGGTCGTCGTTCTCGCGACGCCACGAGACGCTCTCCGGGCCGCTCGTCCAGACGAACAAGCCCGCACGGATCCGTCGCCCGCGTTCGTCCTGTCCCTGGACCGCAACCTTGTAGGTTCCTCCACTTCCAGGGACGAACGCGACTCGTCCCTCGCCGCGGTCGCTCGTGGTCAGCGTGCCTCCTCCCACCTCGATGTCCGACGATGTCCACGTCCAGTGGCCGCCGCCGGTCTCGTCTGCCTCGAAGACGTTCGACCACTCGCGACGGTACACCGTGTACGAGAGCGACTGGGCTGCGATTCGTTCGCCGCTCCAGGTCACCGTGATCACGTCGATCGGCATCTCCTCGCCGGCGCGTGCAATCGCCTTGGCCGCAGCCACGCCGACGTAGTACGCCCCCTGGTGAACGACAACGCTCGTCCGGCCGGAGATGGCGCGGCCGTCGCGTCCGTAGGCGGTCGCTTCCACGACGAGCGTTCGGCTGTCCGTCACCGGCGGATCCTCCGGGTTGTCCGATCGGGACGCGATGTCGGCCGGCAGATCGATGCGCAGTGCCCCGGCGGCGTCGGTGCGCCCGCTCCCCTCGAGGATCGGCACGACCGGCGCCGGGGTCTGCCACCAGCAGCCGAGGCAGATCCACGGGTCGTCGACGTCGCTGAACGTGTAGCGTTCGAGCTGTGGGGGAGAGAACACGTACGCAGACGAGACGACGCGCCACTCGACGGGGACGTCGGCCACCGGAGCGCCGAAGAAGTAGGTTGCGCGGGCGGTGGCGACGATCGGATCGCCGTGGGCCGCTTCGTCTCGATCAGTCTCGGCGGTCACTTCGAACTCCGGGGCCTTGTACGCGGCGACCTCGAACGTGCCGTAGGCTGACTCCTCTTCGAAGTCCACTCGGACGGTGTACGTGCCGAGGGCGGAGTCCTCCGCCAGCGACAACCGGTCAGAAACAGTTCCGAACCTGTCGATCGCCAGCGTCTCTTCGTAGACGACTTCCCAATACGGGTTGTAGATCGTGACGGCCGCGTCGCGTGCCTTCGGGAGAGCGTATTGAACGTCGCGCTCGCCGCGAAGAACGGCGCGGAAGAACACGGTCTGCGCGGCGCGGTAGATCGGGCGGTCGGTGTCGATGTATGTTCGCGTCTCGGGGGACGATTCCGCGGAGAAGTCGAAGTCCCAAGGCGAGACGCCGTCGTCCCACTCGGAGCTCGACAGGACGAACGGGCTGCGTCCCAGCACGGAGAGCCCGCGCCAGTCGTTCGTCCGCGGCGACGCGAACCGAGCGAGGCCGCGGCTGTCGGTAACGTCGACATCGACCGGTTGCCCGTCGCCGTCGAGGGCCCACAGGATCAGCCCGCCCACCGGAGCGCCGGTCTCGAGGTCCGTCGCGAAGACGAGCGTCTCCTCGTCGGAGGTCTTCATGCTTACGCTGACGGGGCTTGCGATCAGTACGCGTCGGTGCTGCCAGCGGTCCCAGTCTACGCCGTCCGCGTGCACGTCGATGAGGTAGATCCCGGGGTCGAGCGCTCCACCCCCCTCGACGAGGTCGACGGGGGCGAAGGCGGCCTCATCGAGCGGCGAGGAGACGGAGATCGTCCACGTGCGCAGCTTCCCCTCGGCCGGAGGATCGTAGTTGTACCAGTCGGACATCGCGTGGAAGTAGGCGGCGGTGTCGATGCGCGTCAGCGTCAGACGGAGCCTGCCCGTGTTGCGGTGACCGACAAACACGCGAGCGGGCTCGTACGTGCTGTAGGTCGACACGCGGCCCGGAACGTGCAGCCAGGCGGTCGGCTCAAGGGGCGCGGTAGAGAATTCTACGGTCAGACGCTCGCCGGTCGTGTTGCCGTACGGGTCGGCGATCCCCGGGCTCACGCGCACGGTGTACGTTCGGCTCGGGCCGGCACCGAAGCCGATGACGAAGGTGTTGTCCCACGAGCGGAAGTACGTGGTGACCTCGGCCGGTTCCGGCTCGGGCTCGATCGCGACGTGATCCATGACCGTGTCGGGATCGATCGGCGCGTTGAACTCGATCTGGAAGGAGGTGTAGGGGTAGACGTCGTCGTCGCCGTCCTCGGGCGACGTCCCGACGACGCGGGGCAGCGGAACCGTTCGGAAGCGCCAGGTGGTGAACCCCTCGGTGCCGAGGCCTCCCTCGGCCCCGGGAACGCCGGGCTCGAGGGTGACGAGGTACTCCGCGTCGAAGTCGAGCGGCTTTGCGGGCGTGAAGAGGAAGTCGTTCCCCTCCGTGGCTCCGGAGCCTTCGATCTTCGAAGCGAGCGCAACCCCGAGGAGTCCAACCTTGCGAAGTGAGAAGCGCAGAGCGGCGGTCGCACCGTCCACAGGCATGTTGAACCGGACGCGCACCATGGTGTTGATGGGGACGAGAGTGTCGCCGGCGTCCGGAGTCGTCCACGCGACCTTCGGTCGTTCGGTGGCAAAGGTCCAGGCAAAGTCCGAAGCGAGCAGGCCGCCCGTCGTGTCCGTCAGGCCTCCGGTCACGGTCGCCGTGTACTGGGTTCCGGCGCGCAACGGCCGCTCGGGCGTGAAGACGTAGATCGACGTGTTCAGCCACTCCCCGCGGCCCGGGGCGGCGGGGGTGAGACGAAGCGGCGTCGGGAGATCCGCAGCGCACGGGTCGGACAGGGCGGTGAGGGCGATCACGGGGCGGTTGAACGTCAGGACGATTGTGCTGGTCGTGGAGATCTCCGTGGATCCGTCCGCCGGAGCGGTCTGGGTTACCTCGAGGTAGCCGACCGTGCGAACACGGATCACGAGCGGCTCTACCAGGGCCGCGCCGAGGAGGGTGCGTGCGCTCGTCGCCACCGTCAGGACGTACTCCGAGTCCCGCGCCCACGACCCGTCGGGCGCGATGCGCAAGGTGCGGCCGTCGGACCAGTCGAAGCGGACTGACGCGGCGGGCAAGAGACGGACCGCGGCCTCCACGGACGCACGATCCATGTCGGCGGAGAAGGTGAGGACGACGGCCGCGTCGACGCGGAGTTCCTCTCCCCGCTCCGGTGAGATGCGCACGACCGTCGGAGCGAGAGCCTCGGCGGTCGGGATCGACGTTGCCTCCTCGGCCCCTCCTGCGAGTCCGGTCGCCAACAGGGCGATGCCGGCGGAAAGAAGGATGAGACCCACGAACCTGCGATTCCTCGTGATCATGTTCGCCCCCTATCTGTACGTCGCCGCGAATGCGACGTTCCTGGAGACTCTAGCCGGAGTCCGGGTCGACGAGAAATGAACACCGCGCTCTCGTCGGTCGTGTCACCGCCGTCGGGACCGCCAGTCTCTGTCGTCCGACCGGCGGGCGGGCGAGGGTCGGCTCTGCGGGTTCGCCGCGAAGGGCGGCGGGGCGCGATCCTTCGCGCGCTGATCCCCGCGGCAACCCGGCCCTGCTGCCTTCGCTTGCGCCGTGGTTCACGGCCTTTCCACGGAATCCACAATCGGGCTTCACAGAGTCCTCACATTTCGCGCCTAGGTTGGAGTGTTTGAACTGCGAGTAAGACATCTCGCACCCCCGATACCAGCCCTCCGGGAGAGGGACGAGAGTCCCTCTCCCCTGGCCTCTTCTCCGTCGTCCGGTTCCTCGCCTCCGTCGACCGAATGTGCCAAGATCATTCCGGTACGGCCCGAAGCGAGCGAACGGAGGCGAGGTGCTCAGCAAGAGTCGAGTCCGGTTCGTCCGATCCCTCCAGCAGGAGAAAGCACGCAGCCAGCTTCGCCTCTTCGTGATCGAGGGCGAGAAGATGGTTCGCGACTACCTTGAGGCGGGCCGCTCGATGGAGCAGCTCTACGTCCTCGACGAGTGGTGGGTAAGTCTGCCCGAGCATGTCAGGGCGAAAGCAGGCGATGTTGTCTTGGTGAGCCCGGCCGAGCTGGCCAAGCTGAGCGGGCTTGCCACGCCGCAGAGCGCCGTTGCCGTCGCGCGGCAGCCCGACGACGAGTGGGACCCCGCGGAGCTGGCCGCCGGCCTGTCGTTCGGACTCGAGGCTGTGCGGGACCCGGGGAACCTCGGTAGCCTGCTCCGCGTGGCGGCTTGGTTCGGCGTCCCGCAGGTCCTCTGCTCTCCTGACTGTGTCGAGCTCTACAACCCCAAGGTCGTGCAGGCGACGATGGGTGCGCTGCTACTCGTCGACGTGCACCGTGCTCCCCTTACGCCCGCCCTGCGCGTTGTGTCGTCACGCGGCGTTCCCATCTACGGAACCGTCCTGGACGGGACATCGATCTACGACGTCGACCTTGGCGAGCGCGGCGTCATCCTCCTTGGGAACGAGTCGCGGGGCCTGTCGGACGAGGTTCGCTCGTCCGTGTCCCACGCCGTGACGATCCCGTCGTGGACGGCGCCCGCTCCGGGCAAGGACTCGTTGAACGTGGCGGTCGCGGCCGCCGTCATCTGTTCGGAGTTCCGCCGGCGCGGCCGGGCGCCGGCGGCGCCCGGCAGGGGCTGAGACCGCCCGCGGGGTGCGGCCTCGCCGGAGCAGGTGGCACGTGGCTTGCGGTACAATGGGCCGTCCAGGGGCAATCCGGACTGAGGGGGAACGATGATCCGAGTGAGGTTCGCGCCGAGCCCCACGGGGTATCTGCATGTCGGGGGAGCGCGAACGGCGCTGTTCAACTGGCTTTTCGCGCGTCATGCGGGCGGAACGTTCGTGCTTCGCATCGAGGACACGGACCGCGAGCGATCGACGGACGAAGCCATCGAGCAGATCGTGACCTCGATGCGCTGGCTTGGACTCGACTGGGACGAGTACTACCGCCAAGCGGAACGTCACGAGCGGCACCTCGAGGCGGCGGAGTCTCTCCTGCGCTCGGGAGCGGCCTACGAGAAGGACGGAGCGTGGTGGTTCCGCGTTCCCGATGCCGGTGCGACGGTCGTTCACGACGAGTTGGTCGGCGACGTGCGCTTCGACAACGAACAGCTGAAGGACTTCGTCATCCGCAGGTCTGACGGCACGTTCGTCTACAACTTCGTCGTCGTCGTCGACGACGTCGACATGGGAATCACCCACGTCATTCGCGGCGACGAGCACCTGAACAACCTGCCGAAGCAGATGCGCATCTACCAGGCGCTCGGACACCCCTTGCCGCTCTTCTACCACCTGCCGATGATCCTGGGTCCGGACCGCGGCAAGCTGTCGAAGAGGCACGGCGCCATCTCGGTGCTCGAGTACCGGGATCGGGGAATCCTGCCGGATGCGCTCGTCAACTTCCTCGTTCGGCTGGGGTGGGCGCACGGGGACGAAGAGGTGTTCTCGCGCGAGGACCTCGTGCGGTTGTTCACGCTCGAGGGTCTGAACAAGTCCGCGGCCGTGTTCGAGGACGCGAAGCTTCTGTGGTTGAACCAGCAGCACCTGAAGCGCGCCGACCTTCCGAGACTCCTCGATCTTGTCGAGCCGCTCGTGGTCGGACGCGGGCGCGTGGGTCCCGAGATGTGGGCGCGGGGCGGTCGCGACCGCCTGCTCGCCGGGGTGAACCTGCTGCGCGATCGCGCGAAGACCCTCGGCGATCTAGCGGCCACGATGGAGATCGTGTTCCCGGTTCCCGTCGAGCGCGAGGATGCGGCGCCCGTCTCGGAGCTCCAGGCTCGCCTGATGCGAGTCCTGGCCGACGGAATCGAGCGGCTCGAGCCATGGAACAGCGCGAGCCTCGAGGACGCGTTCCGCGGGATCCTGGGGCGAGAGGGAGCGACGCTGAAGGACGTGGCTCTAGCCTGCCGACTCGCTGTAACCGGGCGGAAGGCGGGACCGGGGTTGTTCGAGATCCTGTCGGTGGTCGGCCCAACGCTCACGGCGAGCCGCCTCCGCGGCGACGCAGGGGAGCCGCGCGCATGAGGAGGATCGCCGCGGCCTGCGTGGGGCTTCTCCTTGCTGCGGGATCGGCGGCCGCGGTGATCGTCCCGCTCGAGTACGTGAGCGACATCACCCCTCTGACGACCTTCTGCAGCCCCCGCGCGATCAAGGTTTCCGCGAGCGCGGGCGCAGACGGCGCGCTCTGGGGATCCCTAAAGCTTGCCGGGACGGAGTACGCCGTTCGCGTCGCTCCGCGAGCGGACGGCGCGGAGCTTGCCATCGACCTCGACGGCGACGGGACGACGACGCCGGTTGCGTGGGAGCGGATCCTCACAGACGGAGCGCTGCTCGCATCCCCTGAGTTCGTCCTCGCGGCGTCCGACAACCAGACCGCGTCCTACCGTGCCTTCGTGATGTGGTCGCCGTTCCTGCCGATCGTCGTCTCGTACTGCCGCGGCAACTACCGCTCGGGAATCTTCGAGGTTGCGGAGCGAAGCGTGACCCTGGCCTTGGTCGACGACGACACGGACGGGACGTTCGACGACGAAGGGGGGACGATGTTCGTCGACATCGACGGAGACGGGCGGCTGCTAACGGACTCCGACTCCCACGAGCGGTTCCGCTTGGGCGAGCCGTTCGTCGTGGCTGGGGTCACGTACGTCGCGACGTCGACGGCCCCCGACGGAGCGTGGACGGAGATCGAGACCGCGGCGGAGCCGGTAGATCCGAAACCCCCGCTCCTCGAGGGGTTCCCCGCTCCCGTCTTCTCCGCCGTGGACGCTCGGGGGACCGCGATCGACCTCGAAGCGCTGCGCGGCAGCATCGTGCTCCTCGACTTCTGGGCGGCGTGGTGTGCGCCGTGCTTGGACGAGTTGTCCACCGTCGTCGCCATTCACGAGAGCTTCGGCGAACGGGGCGTGGTGGTCGTCGGCATCAACCTGGACCGATCGGACGCCGCCTTCGACGCGGCCCTGGCGCAGAACGGACTCCTGTACGCGCAGGTCTACGACGGTCCGGACGGCCCCCTCTCCTCTCTCTACCGGATCGGCGGCCTCCCGATGACCTACCTGATCGATCGCGACGGCTTCATCCGCGGTCGCGACCTGCGGGGCGATGCGCTGGTGGCGGCGGTCGCGGCCCTGCTCGACGAGGGGTCCGGACCGTGAACCGCGGCTGGGTGTCCCGAGCGGTCTTCGCCGTCACCCTGGTCCTCGCGGGCGCGTCGTCGGTCGCCGCTCAGGAGGCCATCCTCTCCTTCACGGTCGAGCCGCGGGCGCCCGAGTCGGCCCCCGGCGGGCAGGCGTGGATCACCGTGCGGATCGAGAACGAGAGCGTCCGGCAGGCCGACGACATCGCGATCTCATGGAGCGGACCGACCGGCTTCGTCCTCGACCCCGTGCCGCAGGAAGTCCCCGTTCTTAAGCCGTTTGAGTCGGTCGCGGTGACGCTGTCGATTCGCGTTCCCGAGAGCGCTGAGCCGGGAGCGGTCGAAGGCACCCTGGAGTTCCTCTACACGTACTGCATCGGCGAGCTGTGCTTCCAGATCCCGGAGTCGCGCGGTGTTGTGCTCGGGGTCGTGGCGACGACGGCGAAACCCGTTGGAGACGGGGCGGATGCAGGACCTCCCGCCGCGCAGCCCCCGATGCGGCGGACCGCGGGCGGGTGGATCGCGTACGCGCTCGTGGCGTGCGCCGCCGTGGCCGTCGGGACCGCGGCGCTCCGGGCGCGCTCGGGCAAGAACCGCCGGCCGCTCTTCGCGGCCCTCGCGCTGTCGGCGGTGGCCGCGCTGGCGTACGGCGCCGGCCTCGGCCAACACGAACAGGCCCAGGGCATCGGGGCTGTGCTGTGCACGTCGTGCGTGGGCATCGAGGAGGCGCGGTCGCGCGAGCCGCAGCTCTCGACCGCGCAGGCGTCGGAGATCAAGCGACTCCGCAGCTCGGTCGAGCTTCTGGTCTTCTACGCTCCGTGGTGCCACGCGTGCCCCTACGCCGAGGCCCTGGTGGCGCAGGCGGCGTCCCTCAATGACGCTGTGACCTACCGGTTTGTGAACGTTGACGAGGACCCGGCGCTTGCCGAGACGTACGGGGTTGTCCGCTCCGGGCGCGCCGTCGTTCCGGCGATCGTCCGCGAGGGGAAGGACGAAGTGCTGTTCGGGATCGAGAACCTGGAGAATCGCTTGGTTCGGCTGCTCACGGAGGGGGAATGAAGCTCGGGCGATGGCGCCGCGTGACCCAAGGGACGGGGATCTTGCTCGGGGTGCTCGGGGTCACCGGGATCGGCATGACGCACATCCTGTTCCCCGGGCTTCACTGCTACGCCTGCCCGTGGGCGGTCACGGTGTGCCCGGTGGGACTCCTGCAGAATCTCGTGATCTACGGGACCTTTCCGTTCTTCGGGCTCGGGGCGATCATCGTCTATGGGCTTCTCGCCGGCCGGGGCTTCTGCGGCTGGTTCTGCCCGTTTGGAACCCTCCACGACCTCCTTTCCTTCCGGAAGGTTCGAGTCCAGAGGACGGCGTCGTACGGGAAATACCTTGTCCTCTTGGCGACGATCGTCGCGGCGTGGGCCCTCGCGGACACTGCGTTCTGTAAGCTGTGTCCCGCGGCGTCGCTGGAAGCGTCCCTTCCGTACTGGCTCCTCGGCGTGGCGCGAGTGAATCGGCCGTTTCTGATTCACATGGGAGCTCTTGCGGCGGCGCTCGTGGGCATGGTCCTCATCGCACGCTTCTGGTGCCGCTACCTGTGCCCGATGGGAGCCATCCTCTCGCTGTTCAATCGGGTGAGCCTCCTGCACCTGCGCTACGACCGATCCGCGTGCACGGACTGCGGCGCATGCGAGAAGGCGTGTCCGATGGGGATCGAGCCTCAGCGCGAGCACGACGACCACAACTGCATCAAGTGTGGGGCGTGCGTGGACGCCTGCCCGCTCGACTCGCTCTCGATGCACTGCAGCGTGAGGAGGTGAGGATGGTCCGCTACCTGATCCTCGGTGTGGTCCAAGGGCTGACGGAGTTCCTCCCCGTGTCGAGCTCGGGGCACCTCGTTCTCGCGGAGCGGCTCCTCGGGCTCGACCCGCCGGGGGTGCTGCTCGAGGCGTTCCTGCATCTCGGAACCCTGGCCGCGGTGATCCTCCTCTTGCGGGCCGACCTCGCCGAGCTCTTCCGCGCGCTGTCGCTGCGCGGCACCCTAGAGCGACGGAAGGAGATCGGCTTCCTCGTTGCCGGAACGGTTCCGATCGTCGCTGTGGGACTCGCGACGAGAGGGCACATCGACGCGTTGTTCGGATCCCTCCGCCTGGTTGGTGCAGGGTGGCTTGCGGTCGGGCTCCTGCTTCTTCTCGTTCACCGCCTCCGGCGTCGCGCCCGACGGAGCGTGCTCACGTTCGCCGATGCCGTCGCGGTGGGGATCGCACAGGCTGTGTCGATTGTGCCGGGAGTCTCGCGGAGCGGAGTCACAATCGGCGCCGGGATGCTGCGCGGCGTCGAGCCGGCGCGGGCGGCGCGGTTCTCGTTTCTCTTGTCGATCCCGGCCCTCGCCGGCGCGGCGGCTCTCAGCCTGATCGATGCGTTCCGTACGGGGATCTCCGCCCAGGTGGATTGGGTCGGGATCGCCCTCGGAACCGCCGTTGCGTTCGTCGTCGGCCTGGCGGCGATCCGGTTCCTTCTTCGGACGGTCGCGCGGGGCAAGCTGTGGGTCTTCGGGGTCTACTGCCTCCTCGTCGGCGCCGCGGCCGTCGCCTGGGGTGGTGCCTAGGCTCCTAGCCCGAAGTTCCAGAGCCGAGACTGTCGCAAAGCCGTATGGAACCTGAGGATTGGGGAAGTATGTCTCGTAGTATGTAGGCATGTTTGTATCGACTACTCCTCTTGACAGAAGAATGT
>Ga0172363_10000555_pt1 | contig 28511 bp, 29 predicted proteins | sample LakKivs2_kivu2a2_FD_114541 | JGI IMG/M metagenome (GOLD analysis project Ga0172363, IMG submission 114541) | Sediment microbial communities from Lake Kivu, Rwanda - Sediment s2_kivu2a2 | ecosystem: Environmental > Aquatic > Freshwater > Lake > Sediment | place: Rwanda: Western Province, Lake... | reverse complement strand
TCAATACTCGTTCATTTTCACGGATGGAAAAGCCCCTGCGAAGTTTCATCTCACCACTGATGCGTTCTGCAAAGATGCCACGGCAGGAAAGGGCACGAGCCAGCTCATAACTCAGCACAATACCGCCCAGCGCCGGACTCAAAACCACGTCCGGCTTTTTGTCGGCAAAGTGCCTGGCAAGTTCCCTTGAGATAAACTCCGCATGTTGAGGATATTGTAAAATCAGGGCGCACTGAAGATATCCGCGGCTGTGCAGACCGGAGGTAAGCTGAAAGTGCCCCTCCTGAAAGGCTCCGGTTTGTGTCAGAATCTCGCGTGCTTTTTTCGGCAGATGAGGAAATTTCATATTTGTGCTCCTTAATGATTAAAAAAGAAATAATCACCACTGAGGCACAGAGAACACAGAGTTTTATATGTTCTGCGTTTGCCTGAAACGTAATGTGGTGAAATGGTCTTCATCTTGTTACTGACTCTTAAAATACGAAAAATTCATGACCTTAGATTCTTCCTGTCGCTTCTGAAGTCCGTTCAATTCCGTCATGATGTTGTTCTTTATGAAGTCGCAATTTTTGATGACAGCTTGTTTGGCTTCGATATGAATTGCAATGTTATTATTTTTGAAAAGGGAGTCTGCGATGTTCGGGTATGAGTCCTTCTCAGCAAAAAGTCCTGTGGAGCAGTTAGTGATTTCAAGATTGCGCCCTTCAAGACTGCCTGCGTCCAGTCTGATGCCTGCTGAGGCGTTTTCTATAGTGGCATTGGTGATTTGAAATCTGGTATCCGGTGCGCCCGGCTGAAGCCTGATTCCACCCCATCCTTCCTCACCTGTGAAGATGATGCGGGCATCTTCGTCGCCGATAGCCGTGAGCAAACCTTCTATCATAAGAGACGCCCCCCTTGCAAAATGGAGTTCCGTTCCAGGTTCAATGAAAAGAACTGCATCCTTTTGAATAGTGAGTGGTTTGCTGATATAATACGGGCTTGAGTATGCGTAAAGTACAATGATGCCTGATGTTCTGAGTTCAATTCTGCCCGGAGGCGGGGATGGGGCACAGAATACAAACTCCTTGCTCACATGACTTGTATTGCCCAACCTGTCGACGCTCACGGCATAAAAATAATATGTGAATCCCGGCTGGACATCTGAATCGATAAATTCCGGTTCTTCTGACTTGCCGAATTCCCAAAACCCCTTCCTGGGATTGGTGGATTTGTAAAGTATAAAATGGTCGAAATCCTCATCCTGTGGCGGTGTAAGATAGATGTGAAAATCCTTTTTTAAGGAGCGGATATTTACAATGGAGGGCGTTACGGGCGGGATTGTATCTATACGGAAGACATCCTTAATATCCACCTTCTGGTCTGTGAATTTTCCATCCGTGATAGAGGCATTGACTATGGCATAATCCAGCCTGTCGCCGCTCTGAACCTCATAAATTCCCTGATAGGTGCCCGGCTTGACTTCACTCATGGTGATGCGGCGACGGAGATTCCCGATGTCAAATGTTGCTGTTTCCCTGGATGTGGCGGTCATTGTGACAATAATCCTGTCTCCTTTTTTCAAAACACGTGCTGGGGTGTCCACCTTGATTTTCTGGATAAGTATTGGACAGTTTGGTTTTGGTAGGATAATATTCGGGAAATCCTCAACCATTCGGTGGGCAAGCCGTTCATAGGTGGCAAAATTTTCCGACTTGTTCATATGCCAGAGGGTCTGGACAATGGAGGAAAAGATACCGAGGATAGAATCTGCTGGGGCAATTGTGCGGTTGTAAGCAGTAACCGTATCGGAAAATATGAAATATTTCCTTCGCGCATCGTAAAGTTTCACGCTCTCCCGCACCTTTTGATGGGCATAGAGAACGAGGTATGATTTTGTAACATCTTCTACAGTGCCATAGAAAAGTGCATCCGCCCCGAGTTTGGCGGCAATGATATCGGGGGATGTCTCGAGGGGATTTTTACCGTTTGCCAAAGCCATTTTCGCCAGCGTCTCATCTACAACACCCGGTTTAATATCCTCGTAATTCAGGCTGACGAAAGCGGCATAGAATAACGTGCGGGCGAGCTCATCGGCTCCACGCTTGGACGTCTTGTTGACAAAAGGGAGAACGGCGATTTTTATCGGGGGATTGTGTTCAAAGGCGGCTCTGTCAAGTTTCGGGTTGACATTGAATGTGAAAAGACAGCCGGAGAGAAAAAAAAGTAATAAGAAAATTCCAAAAGGTATGTAAAATGACCAGTTCTTTTGTGGCGACATCTTCATATCAGTATGGTCTTTTGTCACAAACCAGATTGAAAAATTTGCCTGATTGTGCGATGGGAAGAATTAACAGCACAGCTTCTTTTACAAGTTCAAGCCTATTTTTTTTCTATTTGTGAACTTTTCATGAAAAAGCTTGCGTTTGGGGATTATGATGAATGATATTCCACTCCAATTTTGTAATGTTTTTAAAGGAGGATTTCATGAAGGCGGCTGTGATTGGGATGGGATATGTGGGACTTCCCCTCGCCGTGGAAATTGCACTGGCGGGCATCGATGTGATTGGAATCGACCTTGTAGAGGAGAAGGTGAAAGCGATTAATGCGGGTCATTCTTATATTGGAGATGTGGAGACGGATGTTCTTGCCCGACTTGTTCGCAATGGGAAACTATCAGCAACGACGGATTTCTCCGTCTTGAAGAGTGCCGATGCCGTTATTATCTGCGTCCCCACGCCGCTCAGAAAAACAAAAGACCCCGATATCTCTTATATCATATCTGCAGTTGAGGAGGTTGCAAAGTATCTGCATAAGGGTGAGCTCATTATTCTTGAGAGCACAACATATCCGGGGACAACGGATGAGTGCCTTCTGCCCCGCTTTGAGCAGAGCGGGCTAAAGGTCGGAAAGGATTTCTTCCTTGTCTTTTCACCGGAGCGCGTTGACCCGGGCAACAAGGTTTTCAAGACAAAGAACACTCCCAAGATTATTGGCGGCATCACGCCCGCCTGCACAAAGGTTGCGCTGGATTTCTACGGACGAGTCTTTGACAGGGTCATCCCCGTCTCATCTTCTAAATGCGCCGAGATGGTAAAGCTCCTCGAAAATACGTTCCGCAGTGTGAACATCGGGATGGTGAATGAGATGGCGCTCATGTGCGATAAGCTTGGCTTGGACGTGTGGGAGGTCATTGACGCCGCCGCCACAAAGCCATTCGGTTTCATGCCCTTTTATCCCGGTCCCGGTCTCGGCGGTCACTGCATCCCGATTGACCCGCATTATCTCTCATGGAAATTGAAGGCGCTCAATTATTATGCCAAGTTCATTGAGGTTGCGGGCGAAATCAATGCCAAGATGCCGGAGTTTGTGGTTGAACGGCTTGACCTGCTCCTCAATGAGATAGGGAAACCAATCAAGGGCGCGAAAATCCTTATCCTTGGTGTGGCTTATAAAAGAGATGTGAGTGATTTGCGGGAATCGCCCGCGCTGGATGTAATGAATCTCCTTGTGAAACGTGGTGCTAAGGTCTCATACAATGACCCATACATTCCGAAGATAGACGAGCCCGGACACAAAATGAAAAGCGTCCGGCTGACGCCTTCTGTCCTCTCCTCGGCGGATTGTGTGCTCATCGTCACAAATCATACCTGCTACGATTTCAAAAAGATTTGCGATGGCGCGCGCCTTGTCTTTGACACCCGAAACGCCACCCGCGGCATCCAATCCCGCACCAGAATTGTAAAACTTTAATAATAAATATAGACGCGGATTTCGCGGATTATGCAGATTATTTATTCATGTTTTCTTTGCACAATTCAAGGACGAGGGCATTTTCATAAACCTTTTCCAAAAATCCGAAGCCGAGTATGTCATAGACCTCATAAGTCGCACCGATAATGCGCTCCGTTATTTCCCCATGAAGAAGATGCGACATTGTTTTCCACCTCCCATTCGTGTAATCCTTGGAATCTGTGTCTATTTAATAATTGGTTTGTTCTCGTATATTTTTATGTTATCGAAGAAATATTCGCTAGGGGGCCAGTAGGAAAAGAGCATCACGCGCATATCTGCTACGGTCGGAGTTTTTGCGGTGGGATTGAAGGTCTGCTCAAAATGCTGCCATGCAGTTCCTTTCAGTCGGCAGTTCAGATAGGTCTTGTAAATTACGCGCATCTCGCCTTTGTGCAGGGTGTATCCTTTGATGAATACTTTTGGCGTGGCGTGTGGCTGGTCGGATTTGACATCCATGCATAATGTGTAACTTTTTCCTTTTTTGACGGGGATGGGGGCGCTGTAAAATGAGACGCCATCGTTACCGCCAATGGTATCATATTTATTTCCGCTGGTCGGAGTTTTGGACCATGCAGGCGCATCCGGATTTTCCTTCAACTCCTTCTTGCGCCGTTCCCAGTCTGTCATATACACATCGGTATCCATCTTGATGCACTTGCCGCTACGAGTGCCCTTTGTTGTCCAGAAGGTTGTGAGATTATCCGGCGCGTCCCATCCTGTGGGACGGTTGACGCCGGACTCAAAATCGCCGTTCAGGACCAGATTTTCAGAAGTTGCATTATCCCGATTGGACGACTGAGCCGCGAGCGACAGCGTCAGCGGAGTCATCAGAATGCAAAAAAGATAAATTTTATTCATGATTCATTCCTCAATTCGTGCAAATTCGTGAAGATTCGTGGATAAAAATCTTTAGCTTTATCAATCACTTGACTTGGAAGGGTCAAGATGCTTTTGTTGTTTTATTATGGAGCGACAGGGACAAAGCGAGAGTTGCAAAGTTTCGCAATCCCCGAAATCGTTGAAAGGATTGGCGATTATCAGCGCCGCCTCCATTCCATACGCACTTATAATTTTTCTGCTCAATATTGACAGATTTTCACGCGGGGCGAATATTCACGACCTATTTATTTTTGAATCGTCGTTGTGGAACACCTTGCACGGGCGCGTCTTTTACAATTTTTACGAGTTTGGCAATCATCTTGGGACACACTTTTCCCCCGGGCTTTTTATCCTTCTGCCTTTTTATGCCCTGTGGCAGAGCCCGCTCTTGCTTCTTTTACTGCAGAGTATAGCCGTCGCGGGCGCAGGGATTCCGCTGTATCTCCTCTCGCGGAAGATTTTTAACAGTGAGACTGCGGCTGTCTTCATTACCATTATCTTTTGGCTCTATATCCCGACGCTGGGCGCGGCATTTTCGGGTTTTCACGAAAGCCCATTTGTCATGGCGCCTTTATTTTTCCTCTTCTGGAGCCATGAGGAAAACAAGATGCGACTGTTCTGGTTATCTGCAATCTGCGTCCTCATCTGGAAGGAGACATATTCCTTTTTACTTTTATTCTGGGCGTTAGCGCTCACAATTACAAAAAAGGACAGAAAAACGGGGCTAATACTTTTATTGCTATCGACTATATGGACTTTATGGACAATATTTATTATTATGCCGCTTATTCGCGGGGTGCCGATTTCAGAAGGAATGATACAGTATCGCTTCCCAAGGGAAATCGGACACTCCTTCGGTGAGATGCTTACAAATTTCTCAAGGCATCCGGGAGTTTTCTTCCGTTACGCCTTTGAGAGGCAAAAGGTGCAATATCTGCTTGTCCTTTTTTCACCTCTTATTTTTTTGCCGCTTTTTTCCCCCGCTCTTATTTTTCCGATTATTCCACAGCTTGCGGAGAATCTTTTGAGCCGCGGACTGCTCGGCGTGAGTTTTCTGAAACATTATACTGCGTCTGTGATTCCATTTATTTTTTATGCGGGTTTGATTTCTACTTCGATGCTTTGCAGATATTTTGAAAAAAAGGGTCTGAGCCGCAAAAGGTTTCTCCGCATGGTCGGGTTGATTATCGTTGGTATCTGGATTTGCAGTTTTTTCAGGAGCGATGTTTTTCTGACAGTCTTTTTAAAGGAAAAAACAAAGGAGGAACAACTGCATTATCTCTTTCCTGCAGAACTGTCAGAGGCGAAGAGACTTGGGGCAATGGTTCCGACAGAGGCGTCATTTGCCGCGTCAGGGCATCTGGCAAAATATTTTGCGCGGAGAAAAGTCATATCTTACGTCAGCCCCGGGTTTCTGAGAATCTTCCCATTTGATTATATACTGTTTTATTCACCTTCGCCACATGATGACATTTTCCGTAGAAATCCCGACCTTGAAAAAATGATGCAGGATGAATATGAGCTTGTGGAGCACAGTGGGCGACTCTTTCTTTATCGTCGCCGACCGTTGCCATACTCACAGGAACAGCAGAAACTCCTTGATGCCGTTCCCAGATAAATTCTTCTGCAATTTTGATTTTATTTTATTCGGTATAGATAGATAGAGCCGTTGTGCGTCAACATTTCCATGGAATTATCAGCCATCTTCTGAAAGAAAGCAAATTCCGCCTGTCCAATTTTTTTTGCCTCCATATTTTCTTCAGACTTTTTGTAGGACGAGCCGAACCATCCCGTTGGGATTTAAGTGTCACACAGGACGCGTGTGAACCCCATTTTTTTCAGTTCCGTCGCCACCTTTTGCGGCTCGCCCTGCTCATACTTCAGACTTGCAATCGTGGAGCCAAACGAATCCTCTTTATAATCGCGTTTAAGATAATATCCCCTCTTTTCCCATAAAAGAAGGATTTTCGCGGAGGGGGGAAGTTGCTCGTTGGCGTAATCTATAACCTGCTGTATGCCAGCCGCATTATTGCGTTTAAGAAATTCAGTTTTGGATTCCAGCCCGAAGAGATAATGAACAGGATTTCGCCCGATAAGCGTAATGAGGATGCTGAATGTTATTATGAAAAGCATTATGTAAATAATACCCTTGAGAATCCCCGTGGCGAATTTCACAAGGGCATCCTGTTTTTCTCCGAGGCGGTGCAGAATAAAGGCAATCAGGATTACCATGAAAGGCATGATGGAAACGAGATAGCGCGTGATGGGCTGGAGAAAAGCCCACTGGATGTAAAAAATGACGACGTAGAGAAGGATGGCATTTGTGATGCGCCCCTTTTTCTTTATGAAGAAAATAAAAGGAAGAAACATGAGGTAAAATGGAGAGACCAGCATGTCAAAAACCTGCCGTCCCCAATCGCCGTATATTGTGGCGTTGTAAGGTATCAGGAGAAATTCCGAAATTGAGGATTTCGGGTAAACAGCCCTGTTAAGAATTGCCGACCTCCTCGCAAGTTGAGATTGTGGGGTGTCTGCTGGCAGTATGCCTTTACCAGTAAAACTCTTAAAATAAACAAGAAGTCTCTTTATCTGAAATGGCTCCAGAGGGTTATTGTAGCAGATGGTGTTTTTTATCAGCCAGGGAGAGAATATGACAAGGGCAATCATTGTGAAAAGTGCCGCCCGCCGGATGCTCTTCTTTATCCCTTCGCGAATGATGAAAAGCTGATAAAAAATGAGGACCGCAATGAGGCAGATGACACTCAGGATGAATGTATATTTTATCCCCATGCCGAAACCTGCGCATACCGCGGATAAATAAAACAAGAATCGGAGACGGGGGAGACCGGGAGAAGATACGAGGCGGGATTCAAGACAGAGAAGTAGTGAAAAAAGAGCCACGCCTTCAAAAAAGGTCAGGGGCAGTTCAACGTGAATCTGTGAGCTGATGTAATATACCAGCCAACTGCAATAAAAGATGGCGGAGGGCAGAAGACTGCCAAAGGAGAAAAAACGTCCGGTCAGACCGCGTATAACAAAAAGTACAAGAATGCCAAAATAATAATTCAAAAGTTTGGCAAGTATATCATCCTTTAGAATCAGAGCCAGTGTAATCAGCATCTCGATATTCTGGGGATAGCGCGTTTGCCCTCCAAGATTATTCATGACGTAAAACCCGCCGTTTTTTATGTAATTCATTGGTGCGGTCAGGTGATATTGCTGTTCATCAAGTCCAAATGGCGGTGCAAGGGCAAAAAGCAAGTTTGCCCCCGCAAAGACAAGTATGAAAAGAAACAGGAGTACATCGGCATTAGAGGAAAATTTGACTACTGGCAATTTTATCCTCTTCGGTATCGCAACAATTTCCTTCAGTGATATGAGCACAAGCGCTATGAGGAAAACATAAACGACCGTTTTTGTCAGCAGGTGCGGAAATGTGATGATGCCCATCCCAAGGGATAAAATCATAAACCCGATGGCGCTGGAAAATATGAAATCCGTGTCGGACTCCAATGGTATGTTCAACAGGCGGACAATAATCGTTCTGCCCAGACAATAGGCAAGGAGGGCAATGGCGCCCGTGAGAAAAATCTGTGGGATTGCTGTGTCAAAGAGTTTAAAAAATAAGGTGTATATATAGTGGTTATTAACATATTGAAAAAAAATAAAAACTGTCCAAAGTAACAGCAGTGCGGCAAGAATAAATCCCTTCTGGAACTGCGTTTTCTTCATATAAAATCACATATAAATCAGGATAGTTTATCCTTTTTGCATAAGGGATACAGAATCATACTGCCATAATGAAAGAACCAGTCAATATATTGTATCAAATAGATAATAATTCTTTGCGATGCGGTCAACTTGATTCGGTCTCTTCTGTCGTCAACAATTTCAGGACGGGGTGAACGGGAAAGGAAAAGGCGGGTGATTTTTGAATAAACACCTCCGAAGCGTTCCGGAAATAGAGATGAAAGCCGCGCTTCTCCTCTGCCATAACGAATTGCCCTTTTTATAATCTGCCTCAGACTGGATTGTGTTGGGTGATATACAATGGCTCTTTCAGAGTAAGACTGCCTGAAGCCCATGTCAAAGACCCGCGTTCCGAATTCCACATCCCCACCGGAAATGAACTGGATATCAAAAGCCCCCGCCGCCTCGATAACACTTTTTTTTACGAATAATCCCACCGTTGAGGCAAAATGAAATTGTTCCACATGCTTTTTCATGGGGAAGGCAAAAAACAATTCAAACATATCACAATAGGTGAGTTTCGGGCGCGGGGAAAAGAGTTCAACACGACATCCTGCATAGTCCGCATCATGTTGAATCATATCTTCAATTCCTGATTTCAGCCAGTTGGAATCCGCTTTGACATCGGAATCAGTGAGAGCAAAAATCTCGCCCCGGGCGCCCTCAATGCCACGATTCCTTGCCGCATAGGAGCTTTGAATATCCTTTTCCAATAAGAGTTTGACAGGATACTTCTGAACAATGGAAGTGGTGTCATCTGTTGAATTATTATCAACAATGACAACCTCATACCGCTCGCGAGGATACGTCTGCGCAAGGAGGGATTCAATGCAAATGCTGATATTTTTTGCGCCATTGAATACCGGAACAATTACTGAAATATAAGGTAATTGGTTCATTTCGATTATAAAATATATTTGGACATTACTTCTTTTGTAATGGTTCATCAGGGTTGAGGGCGATAACTCTCCAGAAAAAGCGAGTTTCCTCTGCGATTCCCTCGCTCATTCTGCCTGTTAGCCACGCCGCAACCAGCCTGACAGTTTTAAGCAGTGCATGAAAAAAAACCATACATCGCAGTAAAAGCACTCCCGGATATCCATAGTATTTTTTAAAATATTTGTAGATGCTCTGCCATTGGATGGCATTAAAACTTTTTTTATTTCTTTGCTTGGTGCTTGCCCCCCAGTAATGTATGATTCTTGCATCGGGGGAAAAATATACCTTCCATCCCGCTTTTTTCATCCTGCGCTGCCAGTCCACCTCTTCACAATAGATGAAGAACCGTTCATCAAGCAGTCCGATTTGCTCTATGACCTCCCTTCTTACCAGCATACAGCAACCCCTGACGCGTCCCACCTCGATTGTTTTTTCAGAGCGCCATTTTTTCCTTGTATATGGCTCTTCAAAATTTTGTCTCCTGAAAGGATTCGCAAATTTAATTAACGATAGTATCTCGGAAGGTATAAGCATCACAAAATAATTTTTTATGGATATCCCCCAGTCGTAAGAAAATTGGAATGACCCGTCAGGAAAGGAGAATTGAGGTCCCACCACAGCCGCTTCGGGGTGAGAATCAAGAAAGGCGACCAGCTTATCCAGTCCAGCATCCAATACAATAGTATCGGGGTTCAAAAGCAGGATATAACGTCCCACGCTTTGCCTGATTGCCCGATTATTAGCCACTGGATATCCAAGATTTGCACCATTCTCGATGATTTTTACTTCAGGGTAATTACTCCTGATAAGCGCCAGGGTGTTGTCGGTTGAGCCGTTATCCACCACAAATATTTCAAAACTGTTTTTGGTCTCCTTGTAAATAGATTCAAGGCAATCCTTAACAAGACTCGCATCATTATGGGTGACAATACATATTGATAAATCAATCATTGGCTTTAATCTCAGCTATTATTTTGCCGTTAAATCGGCGCCTTTATGCACTCAACCCTCAAAGCAGGTTCATCCTTTGCATGGTTATCAGTCGGTTCTTTTTCGATTACGTTGACGAAACCACATGATTCCAGCAGTTGCTTCAATCTCTTGAAATTGTAGCCGAAGAGATGGGCGTCGCCACGGTATCTTTGATGTCCAAAGATATTATTGATTCGTTCCTCGTTGCCGTTGAGATAATCCCGCGCCGCTTTATCGAAATCTGGACATTCGATTACCAGTTGTCCACCCGGTGACATAATTTGATGCCAGTGTTTCAGGGCTTTCGGTAGGTCATGACGTGGGAAGTGTTCAATGACGTGGTAGGTTTCGATTTTCAGCACGGAGCTTTTGGAGAAGGGAAGTTTTCTTATATCGCAGACGAGGTCTGTGGCTGTTGTTTTCCGCCAGTCAATGTTGACATATCCGGGAAAATGTTTATCACCGCATCCAAGGTGGAGTTTCAGGGGCTTCGGGTCCAATCCCATCAACCGCTTCAGGCAATATATCCGGGGATATATAAAACGTCGGATGTTATTCATGAAACCGATGCTATACCAGGCGAGGAGAAACTTTAGTGCCTTTTCGCGGCAACGGATATTGTATTTTTTATCGATGGATATCAGGATCTTTTCCATGAACCGCTCTATGAACACGATGTTAACTCCTGCAGATAACGGCGATGGCTTTCAAATCTCGCCGCAATGTATGTCCTGTCCATTTGTCTCCAATGAAAACGAACGCTAAATAAACCACGACTCCAATAATGCACGATGCGAAAAAATACGTCATTCCCGCTTTCAACGGAATGAATCGTAATTGTATGAAAAAAATTACGGCTAACATTGCCAGAACAGCAGTTGCGGGAACAAGAATAATCTTCAGGATTTCGACGTATCGAAACAAGACAATCTTTTTGGATTCTCCGACAATCATGAAGAGAGCCAGGACATTCGGCAGTAAAATAGCCCATGATGCACCCGTTATGTTCCACTTTGTAATGAGTGGATAAATAATAAGTGCCATGAAGAATAGTTGAATACCGGAGAGTTTTGCCTGAATGTTGGGACGACCTGTGCTATAGAGGATTGGTCCCACAGTGGCGCCAAGAGACCTTACGACTCCGAAAATGGAGAGAATCTTGACGGCGGACACCATAGGCATCCATTTTTCGCCGAGAAAAATTCTGGTAAAATCAGGCGCCAGCGCGAAAATTAATCCCCCGATGGGGAAGATAATAAAGGAAATTAGACAAACCACTCTCAAATATAAATCTCTCAATCCCTGCCTGTTGTCCTGCAATTTGGAGTAAGTGGGGAAAGTAACCTGTGAAATCACATGGGTGACCTCCGTTGCAGGCAGGTTTGATATCCGGTTTGCCATCTGGTAAAGCCCAAGCGAATAAACCCCAAGTAGTCTTCCTATCAGAATATCGTTTCCCTGCGTTATGAAAAATATGAATATGTTGGAACTGACAACCCATTTCCCGAATCCGAAGAGCTTCCTTGCCTTTTGAAAATCAAAGATGAAGCGCGGGCGGTAAGGATGCAACAAGTAGCTCATGACGGTTCTGGTTAAATTCCCCGCCAGATATCCCAGTAACAAAGCCCAGAAATTTCTATATATGAGGGCGATAGTAACAGCCACGGTGAAGTCCACCACAAGGGCGCTGGATTCATATAGAAACTGTTTATTGAATTCCAAATCTTTGGGGAAATAAATAATGCCGATATTGCTGAAAGACTGGAGCAAGATTGCCAGACCAACCAGCCGTATGATTTTGACGGCGCCCGGCGCCCTGAAAAAATCGGCGGCGTAGGGGGCAAGAAAATAAAGAAAGAGACATAAAAAAATGCCCCGCAGAATTAAAAATGACCAGGCAGTGTCCAGATACGGCTTGATGTCATCCTTTTTTTGAATCAGAGCCTGCTGGAATCCTGTCTGGGAAAAAGTCTCCAATATGGACATCGTGAGAAGTGCCATTCCTATCAGCCCAAAATCATCCGGCAATAAGAGACGGGCAAGGATGATGAGCCGAATCACGTTAAAACACTGTTGAATGAACCGGAGGGCGAATACCCAGAGGCTTCCCTTCACGATTTGTCGGTGAAATTCTGACTGGTCTTTTTCTTGCATTGTAATTTTCTATATGCCGTAAAGCGCTTTCATCTTTTCTACAAATAGTTCAAAGGAAAAATATTCATCATAATATTTGCGTGCGTTTTGCCCCATATCATGTCTTTGTTTTTCATCGCGCAATAATATCGAAATGCTTTTCAGAAAATCATCATCCGTCCGGACTAAGAATCCCGTCCTTCCGTCCTGAACAAGGGTGCGGTGTCCCTCAATATCGCTCGTCACAATCGGTTTCCCCAGATACATGGCTTCAAGAAGTGAGTAAGGCATCCCTTCCCACAGAGAGGTTGAGAGAATTGCAGTGGCGTGGCGAATTAAAATAGCAGTGTCCTTTCGATAGCCGAGGAGAAACACCTTTCCACCGAGTCCCCTTTTCTCTATCTCCGTTTTCAATTCCGCATCCAGCGGTCCCTCGCCAATAATGAAAAAATGAACAGCGGGGTTTTGCTCGCAGACCTTTTCTGCGATGGCTATAATACGCAACGGGTCTTTTTGCCTCACAAGGCGGATGACGCTCAGTATGTATGGCTCTTTTATTGGAAGGGGCGAGCTCGGTTCAGCCATCTCCGCACAACCAACCTCCTCTTCTGAAATTGAATTGTGAATCACAGTGATGGCATCTGACCGTTTGATTTTTTTTCTGACTAAGACTCCCTTCTGAGCCTCTGATAGGGCAATTATTTTATCTGACAGGATTGAGAAAATCCGCCATGTGATGTAAAAAATCCTTTCCAGCACCCTGTTTTCAAAATTGATGATATGGGGGGTGAAAATGAAAAAGATGCGGGGATAAATGAGATGCGGAAGATGTGCCCAGAATATTGACTGAAGATTATGCACGTGGACGATACTGATGTTCAGGCGTTTAATCAACTGCACCGCCTTCCACATCCCGCGGATGCTGAAACATTTCGCCGCAGGCACGGTATATACTGGAACGCCGATGGCACTATAATATTCTGAGATTCTCGGGTCATCTGTGGAACAGAGTATGTGGAACTGGAGATTTTCACTATTGAGTCTCTTCACGAACTGACCCACATGGCGCGTGATGCCACTGATAGCCGGTTCGTAATAGACCTCAAGAATGTTTTTTGCTGAAGTCATTCTCTTGCGCCGGATGTAATACCATTCAAAAATCCCAGATTCCAGTTATAAAGGAGAATGAAAAATAAAAACAGGAAATATACGCCCGACTTAAAACTTTTTGTCTTCAGAGTGAAAAGGAGAGTAACGCAGAAGATTACGAGTATGAGAAGTTTCACGAAAAGCCCGGTTTTCATAATTGCAATGGCAATGAGTCCGACGGTGAGCGCCGTTGTTAAAAAAGGCACATAATGAATCAGCCGGAACAGACCGTATTTTCTGACCAGATATGCCTGCGCCCAGCCATAGCGTCTCATCATGCCGGCGAAGGTGCTGGTATCTTTCGGACGATAATGCCACACAATTGCTCCTGGATTGTAATACAGTTCATAACCGAGCCGTGTGATTTTGAGGTCGATATCCACATCCTCGCCGGGCCAGAGGGCTTCATCGAATAGCCCCGCCTCTAAAAGTACCTTCTTGCGATACATGACATTGCAGGTCGGATTGTGTTGTGTGCGAATCAGCTTATCCTGAGTCTTCAGATAGTCAGCAACAAATCCTACACTTTTCATAAAGGCATGGATATTTTTTCCAAATGGCGAATCATCAACAGGACTCTGCTGGTCTCCGCCAACGCCAGCAGTCTTTTGACTGACGAAACCCTTGAAGAGCTCATCAAGCCAGTTCTCTGCAACAATGCAGTCAGAATCGGTGAAGGCGATAAATTCACCTTTTGCATCATGAACTCCAATATTCCGCGCCCGCGATGGACCAGCGTTCGGCGTCCGGATGATGTGAATGACGCCGCCATATTTCTTCAAAATATCCGGCGTGGCATCCGTGGAACCGTCGTCAATGATGATAATTTCCTTATTTTTCCATGTCAGGCGCAAAATTGAATCAACGCATCTGACAATTGTCTCCTCGCAGTTATAGGCAGGTATAATGATGGAAATAAGAGGATGTGGATTTTTCATTTAGCCTTTCCGTTTTGAAAGGAGATAGGAAAAGAAGTTTTTAGCGCCGCGGAGTTTTCGGTAAAGGTCCTTTTTGCTTTTCGTCTGGAACAAAAAGCGAAGCATATAAGTTGGACGTAGATAAAATTTCTTAAGCCCCCTGTCAACATATCTATCAATCTCGCCCCGGGCAAGTCCGGGATAATCTACGACCTGCGCCTGCTCACCCTCAGACAGCCAGTCTGCCCAGGAGGCGGCGGTGAGAAGCCCTGCCTGCTTGCAATAATTATAGTATTGCGTTCCGGGGAATGGGACTGCGCCCGAAAATTGAACCGTATGAAGATTCAATTCCAGCGCAAACTTAATCGTTTCCTCGATGGTCTCTTTTGTTTCTCCGGGCAATCCAAGGACAAAGCACCCGTGGACATCAAGACCCGCCGCAGTGGCGAGCCGCATGAAACGCCTTGCATCCTCCAGCGTGGCATTCTTGTGCATTCTGTCAAGCATCGCCTGATTCCCGGACTCAAACCCCACAAGGAGCTCCCGGCAACCAGCGCGCTTCATAAGTTTGAAGAGTTCTTCATCAGCGGTGTCCGTCCGGGCATTGACCGAGAATATGATCTTCAATTCCCTTTTAAGTATTTCCTCACAGATGCTGAGTGCGCGGGACTTGTCCACAGTGAAGGTGTCATCCTCGAAAAAGAACTCACCACCATTTAGAACTCTGGGGCAGAGTTTGATATCGTATTCAATCTCATCCACAACATTTTCGGGGGTGCGCAGACGATACCTCATACCGTGCATTACCTGTGGCCAAAGGCAGAATATACAGACATTGGGGCAACCTCTGCCGGCAATGACGTCAATATACGGGTAAAGCTTGCCCCCATCAAAATATTTCATGAGGTCAAGGTGGTGCCATGCGGGGAATGGAAGGGCATCCAGATTTTCAATGAACGGGCGATTTGCAGTGCGGACTGGCACTCCGTCTTTTAAAAAGACAATGCCCGGCACACCTTCGAGCGCGGAATGATTTTGAATCACATCGCAAACCGTATAATCAAACTCTCCAACACAGACAACGTCCACCGCCCCTTTCGCCTCCGTTAGTGTTTCCTCCGGCAATGCCGAGGCGTGCGGTCCCACCATGATGACAAAAGCGCCGCTTTCTTCCTTGCAGATTCTTGCGCAATCGATATCTGAATAGATGGAGGGTGTGGTGGAATCGAGAACCACGAAACGAGGTTTTTGCTGGCGGATGATTTCGCGTAGTTTTGCCTTATCCCACCCCTCTGCAGGGAAATCAAAAAGTTTGACCGGTATGTGTGCCTCCTCAAGGACAGCCGTGGCATAGGCAAGCCAGTCGGGCGCTCTCAGGACGCGCCCGCGTGTCCGCGCCGCCCACCTCTGCGTCCGGCAGAAATCCTTCACAAAGGGCTCATTGATAACAAGGACGTCCATAATATTCTCATGTATGGAATATTACTTATCTTTAGTCATTTCCAGATGCAACATGCTCAAGATGAACGAAGAAAAGATTGTCTGAATGCCCATAACAATAAGTATCAACCCGAGGAGCGCCTCTCTTACCTTGTGGAGCTCTCCAAAGCCTGCGGCAATCCATAAAATAAGGATATAAAAATTGATGGCGAATCCGATGAAAAACAGCACCAGCCCTAAGGCAATCCCCTTTTCCAGTGTGAACCGCCGTGAGAAAGAGCGGACAAATTTATCCTCAACGAGGATGTTTTTCTCAAATGAGATGCTCTTGGCAAGGATGCCCAACTGCACCACCTGATATCCGAGAAGAGTCATGATACCGCCAAGAACAATGAAATGGATGTCGAATCCATGCCCGAATAGAAAAACTTTCCCGCGCAACAGGAACAGAATCAAGAAAATCCCAATCAACATGATGGCGAAGCCGGGGATTAGAAAAAGATGCGTTGGACTGTACATGAGCATGAAGCGCATATGGCGCCACCCGTCTTTGAATGAATGCAGTTTGGACTCTCCCTTGCGCGGATAATAGGTGATGGGAACCTCGGTGACCTTCAGCCGCGCCTTTGAGGCGTTGATAACCATTTCTGAAGCGAACTCCATCCCTGAGGTTTTTAGATGCATTTTCTTATATGACTCTTTTGTGAAGGCGCGCATTCCACAGTGTGAGTCGCTGATGCCAGTGTGAAATAAAAGGTTAAGAAACCATGAGAGAAATGGATTACCAATATATCGATGAAGCCAGGGCATGGCGCCGGGGAGGATTTTACCCTTCAGACGCGTCCCCATTACCATGTCATATCCTTCCCTGAGGGGTGCGATGAATTTGTAAATCTCGCTGAAGTCATACGTATTGTCCGAATCGCCAATAATGACGAACTTCCCGCGTGCCTCTGAGATTCCCTTGTGATAGGCATTTCCATAGCCCTTCAGGGGTTGATTGACAATGCGTGCGCCCATTGATTCGGCTATCTCAACTGAGCGGTCTGTGGAACCATTATCGCTCACCACAACTTCACCCCGAATGCCGTGCTCGCGGAGACTGTCCCATGCCTTCTTGACGCACTCTCCAATTGTCTCTTCCTCATTCAGACAGGGCATGACAATGGAGACTTCCAATTCATCCTTCATCTCTTCTGAAACATCCATTTTCGTAGTTTGTCCAGTCATAAATTATTTACAAGTTTCACATGATTAAGCGATTTCTCAAACGGGTCAAGTCTGAAATGTCCATCAGAAGTATGCAGGATTAAGATAAAAGCTCAAGCTTTCCATTTCAAGTGCAAGGTCAACATAGTGGACTTTGACTTTTGGTGGCACGAGAAGGCGTGTTGGAGAAAAGTTCAGGATGGCGGTGATTCCGCATTTAACCAGACGATTGGCAATTTCCTGCGCCGCCTGGGCAGGCACTGCGAGAACTGCAATAAGCACGCGGTTCTCACGAATAATCTCCTCCATCAGGGCGGCGCTCAGGATTTCAATATTATTGACGACCTGACCTATCTTATTCTGGTCTGTATCAAATGCGGCAACAAATTTGAAACCCTGCGTGCCAAACCCGACATAAGAAAGAAGGGCGCGTCCAAGATTGCCTGCCCCGACAAGAGCCACACGAATCTCCTTGTTGGTGCCCAGAATGCTTTTCAGCTTCTGGTGGAGCTCAGATGTACGGTATCCATATCCGGGGACACCGAATTGACCAAAGTAGGCGAGGTCTTTTCGGACCTGGGCAGGGTTGATTCCAAGGCGTTCCGCCAGCGTCATAGAAGAAACACGTGTCTCTCCATCCATCTCCATTCTATACAGGGCACGCGCATAGAGTGCAAGGCGTTTGATGGTTGCCCTGGGTATTCCCTTTATCTTGTTCTTCACAGCCATTTGTATCCTGGTACCTTTGTGGTTTCATTCATTTTTTTATGGACTTTCAGTCATATTTTACGTGAATCATTGAGAGCAGGTTAGCCGCTTCATGAATACGGTCAGCAGTGTTGCTGAGATGGCGATAAACCTCTCTCCGTTTCAAGATTTCCTTGACGTCATTCATTTCAAATAGATTATTGACGCCCTGGCGGTAAAATTTTTCAACAATCCTTTCACATTTCACAGCCCTCTCGATATGATGCACAATCTCCGGTGAATGTTGGGGAAGGAGACAGATGCTTTCATAAATGGCGCAGGCACCGTCCTGTAACAAACCAATTATTTTGACCATGTCTTCATCAGAGGAGAGGTTGAATATCTCCATTTCCCTCACGACATTTTTGGCATAATTCATAATCTGGTCGATGGAGCCGGCAATCTGGTGTATATCTTCACGGTCAATGGGTGTGGCAAAGACTTCACCCAGTTCCTGTTCAATTTTGAGTTGAAGCTGGTCTGCCTCATGTTCAATTTCACGCACACGAATTGCGAGGGCTGGGTCACCGGTTTTTGCCCATTCAACAAGTGCGTTCATCCCCTCACTCACCTTTGCCGCATGACACGCAAGCCCGTTAAAAAAATTATATTCTTTGCGGAAAAATCTTTTCCAGAATCTCTTTTTGCACTTTTGATTCGTCATTTTTTCGTCATCCCGACCTCTATGTTTATTTGAAGTTTATTCTGGACCCAAGCGGTGAGAGAATCAAATAAAATATTCCGCCAAGGAGGAAAGATGCTGGGAGTGTGATGAGCCACGCAATAACAATTTCCCTTACCTTTGACCATCGCACCGCCTTCATCCGAACCGCTGTCCCAACACCCATAACCGTTGTCGACACGACATGAGTGGTGGAAACAGGTCCTCCCACCAGTGAATTGCCCAGGATGATGAGCGTTGAAGCAGATTGCGTATCGAAGCTGTGCTCTGTGTGGAGCCGGAAAATACCTCGTCCCACCGTTTTCATGATTCTCCACCCTCCCAAGAGGGCTCCCAGCATGATGAATAATGCGCACACCAGTTTGACAGTATATGGAACATGATAATCCTGCTGGAACCCCGCCGCCACCAATGTCAGAACCATGAGTCCCATGGATTTCTGGACATCATTAGAGCCATGGCTGAATGCTAAGGATGCGGATGTTATCAACTGTGCACGCCTCAGGAATCTGTTGGCGCGTGGTGTGGCTCCGCGGAGAAAAAAGTGAACTACAATAGTTATCAGATAACCCATTACGAATCCGGCAAATGGTGATAGAAAGAGCGCCGCCGCAACACCTGCAAATCCATGCACATGCTTGATGCTGAAGTCTGAAAACCCCCAGTGGATTGAATTGGTTTGCTGAGTCGCAGTTAGCACACTGCCAATCAATCCTCCAAACAGGGCATGAGAAGAACTGGATGGCAGTCCCAGATACCATATGATGAGGTTCCATGAGATTGCCCCAAGAACTGATGCCGCAATAATGAGAATAACGTTTCCCCGACTGGAATATGCAAATATTTCCTGCATATTCACCATGGACATGACGGTGCCAGCCACCATCGTGCCTCCCAGCATGGGTCCGAGAAACTCAAATAATCCCGCAATCATGATTGCACGCCTCGGGGTCATTGCCCCTGAAGAAATCATGGTTGCGATGATGGTGCTTACGTCATGCAGACCATTAGTGAATGCAAAAGTTACAATGCAAAGAAGTGTGAACAGAACGATGAGAGTAGCAAGTGTCATGATGAAGATTCACAATAAACATATAATTCACTGCAGGGGCAAAGAGAACGCAGAGGATAATCAAACTCAGAAAATATTATATAATTCTCTGTGAACTCCGTGACCCTGTGGTGAAAATGGATTCATTTTATCCTGTCAGCGCATCGCGCAGGACATTTGCCGCTTCCTCCGGTGATGTGGGATTGATATAAAATCCAGAGCCCCATTCAAATCCCGCAATCTTAATCAAACGCGGGATTATCTCTATATGCCAGTGATAGTCATCATCGATTGTGGTATCTTTATGGCGGGGAGAAAGGGCAAAGGGGCGTGTATGAATGATGTAATTGTATGGCGGTGATTCAAGGACAAGGCGCAATGCTTGAAGAATCCGGTTGAACAGGATTCCAAGGTCTCTGAGACTCTTATCATTCTCAAGCGAAAAACAGGCGCTGTGATTTTTGGGGATAATCCAGGTCTCAAAGGGAAATCTCGCCGCATAAGGCGACCAGGCAACATATTGCTCCGTTTCGCCAACAATCCGTTTGTCACGCTCAAGTTCTTCAAGAAGGATGTCGCAAATCAGACACCTCTCTTTCAACTCATAATACATCTTGCAGTTTACAAGTTCTTCTTTCACATGTTTGGGAATGACCGGCATGGCAATGAGCTGGGTGTGAGGATGGGGGAGATGTGCACCTGCCTCACCACCAAAATTTTTAAAAATGAGACCATAGCGAAGGCGTGAGTCTTTTTTTAAATCCTCAAGCCGCACCTTATAAGCCGTGAGAATACGAAACATCTGCTCCCCGTCTTCTTTCAAGGAAAGGTAGTCATGGTTCGGGGTTTCTACAATGATTTCGTGGGCGCCTATACCTGTAACGCGGTCAAAGACACCTTCCCCGCGACGGTCAAGGTTTCCCTCAACCCGCAGAACGGGAAACTTATTGGGGATGACCCGCACGCTCCAACTGCCATCGGGATTAGCCCACCGCCAGATTTCCGGTGGCGTCATACTTTCATGCCCGGGACAGAACGGACACGATTTGGCGTCCGTCTCACGCGGTTTTGGATATTCAGTAACATCCTCTTTCTTGAGCATCTGCTCTTTTGCAATAATCACCCACCGCCCTGAAACGGGGTCCTTACGAAGGTCATTCATCATCTTATCCTTTGAAAAAATCAAACCCATTTCACCACGAGACTCTTTGGTGAATCTGTCTTACTATGCAGATTAAAGCCATAATTGGGTCGGATGAGTCAAGGGTGGAAATAAAAATTTGCTTTAAATAAATGGAATCAGGATGGGGTATTGCTTCCTGCAGGCGGGGTCAAGAGTTCATTCACCTTTTTCGTAAGCCGCGATTCCAGACGTGCCGCCTTTCGCTTGTGGATAATCCCTCTCTCGGCTGTTTTGTTTATCACACTAACGGTGGTTTTAAAACCGGACTTGACCTCATCAACATTTTTAGTTTCCAGCGCAGTTCTAACCTTTTTAATCTGGCTTCTAAGGGCGGCTTTGGCGGCTCTGTTTTTCAAATTCCGTTTCTTGTTTTGCCTCATGCTTTTTGCCTGTGCTCTTTTATTAGGCACGTTCTCAAACCTCCAAGTCTAAAAATTTTATCGCGTCCTTGTATAATTTCTGGTAAACAAAACGCAAAAGAGGTAATCTTTTGTCTCTTTCTCCGTCAAGTATTAAATTTCTGGTTTAACGCTGTTTCCTATTTCCTTTCGCTCATCTTCAAAACTCAAACGGTCAATAATACCCATTACCAGCTCACGAATAGGGGCGTCCGGAATATTAAACACAGTTGATGCCAATCCCGGCGCCGCTCCAAGAAGCACAAAATCCCCCTCACCGGCATCCACATAGTCAACCGCCACCGTTGCCACGCCCATCGGTTTCCCATCAAGGTGCAGTTTCTGGACAAGGAGCAATTTTCTGTTCTCATATGCGGGATTTTTCACCGTGGAGATGATTTTCCCTATGACGCGTGCAACATGCATAATCTATTTTGGCAGATACTCCTTTTTATAATCAACGGTATCCACAATTCCAACAATGGCGGCATCAACCGGCATCTTTCTGCCCTCAGGACCCGTTGGAACTGCATCGCCGCTTGACACATAATACACAATCTCACCCTCACCGCGCATGGCTGTTGAATCGGTGGCAACCAGTGGGCTTCCCTTCGGGTTTAAATCCTGGTCGATGGGCTGGATTACACACAGCTTGCATCCGACCAGTGATTGGTCCTTCTGCGTTGCCACAATACAACCTATAACGCGCGCCAGGTCCAAATTATTCTCCTCAATTGTCCATTATCAATTGTCAATTGTCAATTATGTTGAAACTTCTCATACACCCTTTTTCCATGAGTGTCCACACTGTCCACAACAGCAATAATGGCGGCATCCACCGGTTTATTTTTTGTCCTCTCAGCAATGCGGGCAGAACTTCCCTGAACAACAATCACCATTTCATTCATACCGCAACCAATGGCATCCGCCGCAATGACATAGACCGGCGTCAGCTTCATATCAATATCCACACATTGCACAACAAGGAGTTTATATCCAGTGAGTCCCGGGTCCTTCTGTGTAGAAACTACCGTCCCAACCACCTTGCCTAAAAGCATATTAGCAAAACTCCCTTCAAATGTTTATTTCTTACAAGGGAAGTCTCATTCAAAACACAATACCTTTAAAGAATCCTCTGGTTGTCAGCAAAAGCAATAAAAAAATCCTTTGTGAATAGAAGTGCTGAGATTTTGAACAAAAATATATTGCAATCATGCTGTGGAAAGCCTGTGGAAAACCCTGTGGATAACTCTTCCCGAAATATGATTTTGTTTTATTTATGGACGGTGCAGTATGGAGCTTTTATTCCCGATTTTCAGACTATTCCAAACCAAATTATCAGGATTTGGTAGTGATGTATATTATTGTATATATTGTAGTTACGAATCATTTCTTAATAAAGATAATTATGTCCCACGAATGTTGTGAAATTATCATGGACGGCACTGAATTTGCACACTTGGCTTGAGTCACATAAGATTATGACCGCCCGCTTTCTACCCTGTGGATAACTTTGCTAAAATACTTTGACCATTGAAATTATATAGGATATGGATTCTATTGCTTTTTTGTATTGGTTTGTGAACGTTTACCGAAAATTCATGAGTCAAAACCTGAACAAAAAGATACTTCTTCTCAATCCGCCGGGGAAAAATATTTACCTGCGGGATTATTACTGCAGTCATGCCTCAAAGGCGCACTATTACTGGGGTCCATTCGACCTGATATGTCTTTCAGGGATATTGAATCGGGACTTTGACCTCGCCGCACTCGATGCCATGCAGGAGGGGCTTTCACCCGATGAGACGTTGCGCCGTGTCATGTCCATCAAGCCAGACGTCCTGATTTTTCTGACCGGTGCGGTGAGTTTTGTTGAGGATTTTGCCCTTGTGCAGAGAATTGCTGAATCGGCGGGGGACAGGATGACCATCATTGGCACGGGTGACTGCCTGCTCGCAGAGGGTGAAAAATTCTTTACCGCCTATCCATTCCTTGATACCGCTATCCTGAGCTTTATCTCGGATGATATTGTCCGCTATCTGAAGGGTGATTCAGGACCTTTCAATCATGTTGCATTCCGCAGGGCGGACGGCTCAATGGAACCGGGACTTTTGCAATTCCCCAAAGGCGAATTTTCACTGCCTATACCAAGATTTAACTTATTCCCGTTCAAGAAATATCGCATCCCGCATGGTCTGCGCATTCCTTATGCGGGTATCATCACAGATTATGGATGTCCCTTTCATTGTGATTACTGCATTGGAGGCGAGCTCGGATTCCGCCTGCGGGATATGGAAAATGTCTTGGAGGAAATGAGAGAACTCAAACGGCTTGGTGTGCGTGAACTCTGGATTAAAGACCTCACATTTGGGGTTAATAAAACTCGCACGCTGGAGCTCCTTGAGCACATGCGACGAGAGCGGCTGGAATTTACATGGGTCTGTCTTTCCCGCGCCAATGTCCTTGATGAGGAGCTTTTGCGCGAAATGAAATCTGCCGGCTGTCACACCATTCAGCTTGGGGTTGAAAGTGCCAGTGATGAGCTCCTTCAGCAATACACAAAGGGAATCACTGTTGAGCAGGTCAGAAAGGTCGTCGCCCTTTGCCGCAAGATTGGCATCAGGATTCTGGCTCATTATATCCTGGGACTGCCGGGCGACACGGTTGGGACCATCAGGCGCACCATACGATACGCCATCTCCCTGAACACGGAATTTGCATCTTTCAATATTGCCATGCCGCGCATGGGGACAACCTTCCGACAGGATGCAATAAAAAGGGGATTAATTACCGATGACCTCGCCACGCTGGATAACTCCATCTCACAGCCGGTATATGAGACAGAGGAACTTAGGCGTGAGAAGCTCTGGGCGTTACGAAACGAGGCAATCCGTCGGTATCACTTGCGTTTGTCATTCATGGCGTGGCGACTTCTGGGCGTGCGCACCATGTATGAACTCACCACTCTTTTCCGCGAAGGCTTCTCCCTCCTCGCCACAACGGCAAAATAAAACTATTTAACCGCGGATTCCTCAATAATAAGGTCACCTTTGTTGGCGTCGAGGGTGGCTTTGATGCCATAAGGGAGCGTTGCCGTGAAGGCTTCATGACCGAATGGGAAGCCATACGCAACGGGAATTCCGAGGCGTCCTGTGCGCTCGTGTAAAACCTCTTCTACAGTTTGAGTTGGACGTCCATCCGCTGAGGGCTTCTCCTCGCAGTCTGTGAAATGCCCGAAAACAATTCCCGCCGCATCTGCCAACTTGCCGGCGTTGAAAAGATGGGTTAACATGCGGTCAATGCGATAATTTGCCTCGCCAATGTCCTCAATAAAAACAATTTTCCCCTTCGTGGAGAAAGCCCATGGGGTGCCGAGATGGGTGACAAGGAGACTTAGATTCCCGCCGATTAAGGCTCCTGTGGCGCGCCCCTTCCGGATTGTCCTGCCCCGCCTGATGCCACTGCCTTTTAGAACGGAACCGAATGGCTCGCGCTTGGTAAGCATGCGAAAGAGACTCCCGAGTGCATACTTGCGCCCCTTTTCATTTGCGAAATTGGAGGCGACCATAGGTCCGTGAAAGGTGACAAGACCCGTCATCTGCGAAAAGGCGATGTGGAGTCCTGTAATATCGCTGAAGCCCACAAAGATTTTGGGATTGTTCTTTATCAATTTGTAATCAATGTCCTTAAGGAGACGGGGTGTTCCATAGCCGCCGCGCAGGCAGATAATGGCATCGATTTTCGGGTCGCGGAACATTGAGTGAATATCGGCAAGGCGCTGACGGTCGGTTCCGGCGAAAAAGCCGTTTTTCTCAAGTGCATATTTGCTGAGTTTAACCTTGTAACCGTATTCTTCAAGAACCTTTATGCCATTATCTACAGACTGGGCGCTGGCGGGTGCGCTCGATGGCGCAATTATCCCAACGGTCATTCCGGGTTCAAGACGAAAGGGCTTGATTGACATGGTGCAACTCCTTTATAAGAGAATAAAAATACTTAATAAAAAAACTTTCACCACAGAGTCACAGAGAACACAGAGATAAACATGGAAAATAAATCAAACATTCTTGCGTTCGTCAACAAACATCGCTCATTGATTTGGAAATATCTTTTTTCTCTTTGTCTTTGCGTCTATTATATCCTGCAGATTGCACTGCCAGCCGCCCAGCCTGAGAATGACCGGCTGAAAATAGACCTCCTTGAGCAACAGGTCCGCATCCTGCGCAAAGAAAATGACACCCTTCAGCAGGAGCTGAAGCAATATCGCCTTGAGAAAAAAATCCGTCAGCTGGAACTGGACGTTTCAAGGATACGAGGACTGGAAATCAAAAAGCCCCTCGAAACAAAATTCATGACGAAGGAGGAACTCCTCCAATATATCGAAGACGATTTTACACGACAGTACCCCGGCGAAAATCTGGCGATGTATCAGGAATGTCTCACCCGGCTGGGATTCATACCGGAGAAGACCGACATCAAGGAGACAATGAAAGGACTTTTTTCCGAACAGGTCGCCGGTCTTTACGATGACACATCCGAGCGTTTATTTATCATGAGCAACTTCAACATGAATGAGACAGCGTCTGACGTGATTCTGGCGCATGAAATCTGTCACGCCCTGCAGGACCAGAATTTCAACATCGGCGCCATGGACATGCACCGACCGGATAATGACGACGCAGTCTATGCCCACCTCAGCATCCTTGAGGGCGACGCCACAATTTTAATGACTGAATGGCTCCAGCAGAATATCACACTGACCAGTGCGTTTCAAATGCTGAACATGCTGGGACTTGACCAGTCGGCATTCAACAATGCGCCCTATTTCCTCCAGCAAATTCTGATATTCCCTTACATTCAGGGTTCTGCATTTGTCATGCGGGTGATGAGTGAGCGAGGCATGGAGGGCAGGAATGAAATTTTCCGGAAACCCACGCTTTCTACGGAGCAGATTATGCACCCGGAGAAGTATCTCTACGAATGGGATGCGCCTACTACGGATGTGGTGGTGCCGGAGTCGCTCATGATGGAGAACGTGGATTGGCATCGGAAATATTATAATGTCTTCGGCGAGATGGGATTTAAACTGCTTTTTGAGCAATACATGACCGGACAGGAGGCAGACCAGGCGGCGGCTGGCTGGGACGGCGATTCCTATGGATTATTTGAAAGGAAGGATGGGTGGTCTCTAATTTTATGGAAATCAGCATGGGACTCCATAAAGGACGCTGAGGAAGCCGCAAACGCTTTGCATCGGGTTATTGCAGGACGTTACCCGAAATGGAAAATGGTGGAAAATCTCGGTCCGGGAAGTATAATGTGGGTTTCGCCATCCACCAGCGAGGGCGATAAATCCCGCATCACCTTATCGCATAAAGATAAAAGTGTTGTTCTTACTCTCACTTATCAGAAAGAAAATTCCCCATACCGCTGATTATTATTTTGCACCAGCAGGGTATGTATCCGATGCGAGAAAGCCACCAATTACCGCAAGAATCGGTTTGAGTCTTTTTTGAATGGGGTCCACCTCGACGCCGAAATTCTCAAGCGCGGTGACTCCTATCAGGAACAATGAGCCTTTTGGTGCGAATATGACCGGACATGGGATGTTTCCTTCCAGTCCTTCAATCTGAAAATCGCAAAAGCCCAAAAGGCGGGTCTCCTGCCTTCCGTCCGCGAGGATGAGATTCCGCGGAACGGAGGGTTCTACGCCTATTTTTTGTAAATAATCCTCAGGCACGAAAGAATAAAGGGAGCCTGTGTCAATCCAAAATTCTTCATCGAAAAATGATTTGGGATTTTTGCTGTTAGAAACCCTGACTCTTTTCTTGAACATTCCCATTGTTCTTTCTCCACTTCAGATTAAACGCTCAACCAAAATTGTGTTAAGTTTTGAAAAATTATGGGTAGGATGTCAATGACATTTTAAGCGGAATTGGTTTGAAGCAAATTTTCTATAACGATTCGCATCTTTCGTGTTGTGCATTCCCAGGTGCGTGTACGGGCAAGATTGATGCGCGCCTGACAGAGATCGCCCCCTTCTTCAGCAAGGGTGCGGGTAACCACCCCAACGAACTCCTCAGGTTTATCCACAAAATACACAATTCCCTCTGGTTTCGATGCTATGCGCATAACCTCTGCCAGCGGCGTGGCTATAATGGGTTTGCCACTCGTCAGGTATTCGCTCAGTTTCAGCGGGTTGATGAAACGGGAGAACGGTGTCTCTTCAAATGGCAGGAGGAGCGCATCAAATTCCTTAAGGAGAAACGGGATGAGGGCATGGGAGATATATGGGAAGAAGTGAATGCGTGGATTTTGTTTGAGCAAGATGAACATACGGTGGGGAAACGAATCATCAATATTTCCCACGAAAACTGTGTGGCAGGGCGTCGGCAGATTCAGAAGTTCACGAAGTAGCGCCATTTTCAGCCTGATATTGACCGCGCCAACATATCCGATTCGAGGTTTGGGCAGTTTACGGATATCTTCTATCACACGCCTTTCCTCTGCGGGGCAGGATTCAGCGATGGATGAAAGTCTCTGGCGGTTTTCGGGCAGAAAGAGCTCAGAAACCCCATTTTCCATCATGTAAGTCATGGGGTTGATTTTGCCTTTTTCTTCATGCAGAGGGATAGATGTGGTGAAGATTGCGGAGGCACGTTCAATCAGGCGACGCTCCATCTGCGCCACATCCTTTTTCTGAGAGGAAGAAAAGACGGGGCTTAAGGGGAAATTGTCATCAATGATTGCAAGTTTGTGCCGGGCGGGGATGCTTGATAAAAAACCGGCATGATGAAAAATTGTTCCCCAGACAATGTCGGGATTTTCCTTCCCGGGGAAGGTGCGTCTGAAGACAGACATGACCTGTCGTGAAATCGATTTGATATTCCAGTCCAGTATAAAATTTTTTAGCGTCCCTGCAAGCGGGAGATGCACTGAATAAGGCACAAAGACTTGTGGCGTGAAGACAGTCATTTTTGAATCCGGAACATTACGCAGACTCCCCATTTTTCTGAATGTTTCAACACGCCGTCCTCCTGATAGACGCTCACGCCAGGTGAGCGGCGATTCAACAAAGAGCACGGGCAATTTTTGTGAAATAAGGTAAATCGGGTATCGCAACTCACCGACGGGGAGACCTGGCGTCCATGCACCTGCGCAAAAATAAATGATAACAGACTCTGAACAATCAGACATCATAAATCTTTCACTTCTTTAGAATGCCTTACTTCGCAATTATGGCAGGATTCTTATAAACCCTGTATTCCCCTTTTTCGTGGACGAGTTG
>Ga0172363_10000553_pt1 | contig 28565 bp, 18 predicted proteins | sample LakKivs2_kivu2a2_FD_114541 | JGI IMG/M metagenome (GOLD analysis project Ga0172363, IMG submission 114541) | Sediment microbial communities from Lake Kivu, Rwanda - Sediment s2_kivu2a2 | ecosystem: Environmental > Aquatic > Freshwater > Lake > Sediment | place: Rwanda: Western Province, Lake... | reverse complement strand
CTCAGGGAGGTATGTGACAGGTTGAGAAATATTATTACGGCAGTTTCAGGAAGTTGAACTAAATATTTTCAGATTACATGAAAACAAAGATTAAATGGACCCGCATCGTCTTTATAACAGGTGTCGTTGCCCTGATAGCCGGAGTTCTCGATCCAATGGAAGGGTCTGTGGTGATCGCAGCAGGCAGTGCGCTTATCACACTGGCAACTTTCCTGACACATGATCCGCACTGGAAAATGTTCCTGTTGTCTCTGATGATGATAGTTGTTGGGATCTTTTTCCTGTTTTATCTTTCCTCACTCGGGGGCTTTGGCGGTTATTCAAAATTATCGTGGTGGTGGGGAACACTCATACTTCCTTATCCGGCCGGCTGGCTGACCGCCATAGTATTGCTGATATTAAGGGTGGTTAAAAGAAAGAAACCACAAGGAGCTTCCGAATAGATATTGCAGACATATTTAGAAGCTGGATATATCTTGATTCTATCAGAAAGGTATACCTGAAGTCTGTTAAAATTCCAGGAATCTCTAATTATATACGGTTATCCTTTTTCCATAAATCAATTTTTAATAGAAAATATGCAAATAAGTTGTCTTTTTGGACTACTTATTTTATTTTTGCATGATGACTAAAAAAAGAGAACTCTTATTTTATAGAGATTATTTCCGGGAATTTTTCCGGTCACAAACAATTAAAGTACGAAATAAAATCCTCTGGACTTTAAGGATAATTGAACATTTAGAATAAGTTCCCGAAATTTATCTTAAACATCTTGAAAATACAGATGGATTATATGAAATAAGAGTACAGTCAGGAAACAATATTTATGGAATCTTTTGCTTTTTTGATGATCGAAATATAATTGTTATTGGTCATGGTATTCAGAAAAAGACACAAAAGACACACTTAAAAGAAATTGAGAAAGCACAGAAAATAAGAAAGGAGTATTACAATGAAAAAGAATAGTATAAAGAATTTGGACCAATTCATTGATGAAGAAATTGGTAAAAAAGGATCAAAAAAAAGGGAGAAATTTGAAGCTGGTTATGAAGTATTTAAACTGGGAGTAATGATTCAGCAAGCCAGACGTGAAAAAGGAATGACCCAGGAACAACTTGCTGAGCTTGCAGGGACAAATAAATCTTATATCTCAAAACTTGAAAAGGATTTGAAAGACATACGGTTTTCAACTCTTCAAAGGATCATAAAAGATGGACTTGGAGGGCAGCTTGAAATTTCTATCAGGTTTTAAATGGTGACGCAATAATCAAATTTTTCATTTGGAATATCATAAATTGTCCAAGGTCAAAGTTTATTTCAGATAATGAGTTTCTGTGAAATTTATGTTTGTTATATCTTACTATAAGAATAGAAAGCTAAGTGTTTCAACCAGATCCACTCTGCTGGCAGTGATCATCACTCTGTTCAACCTGCCGGTTATGTCACAGGTTATTACCCATTTGGAGAAAGCAGCCTGCGAGGAACGGCTGGTGACAGCTTTTACGCAATTATACGCTGAGACCGATGATCAGCAAAAAATAGTAAAATCAGAGGCCCTGCAGGAATATTTCGGTACCCTGCTCGCGGGGACGGATTTTTTCTATTACCCGTTTGATTCCGTCAAATGGGCAGGTAAGATCACTTCTCCTGACAAAAAGCTCAGGATCATTACCTGGAACGTACCTTTATCCGACGGTACCCACAGGTATTACGGCTTTATCCAGTATAAGGGGAAAAAGAAAGACAAACCAGTCAGGTTATTCACGCTGAAAGACAGTAACCAGGATATCAAAGATCCTGAAGGTGCTGTCTTTACTCCCGAAAACTGGCCGGGAGCACTGTATTATGATATCCGCGTGATGAAGCACAACAGCCAGGTGTTTTATGTACTTCTGGGATTTGATTTTAACGACAGGTATTCCAATAAAAAGATCATCGATGTACTGTTTATTGACGGGAATATGAACGCCCGCTTCGGAGAACCTGTGTTCGAATCGCCGGAAGGGAAAATGAAAAACAGGGTTATTTTTGAATACTCATCCCAGGCGGTGATGACCCTGCGCTGGGATGCCCGCCTTAAAATGATCGTGTTCGATCATCTTGCCCCGATTGAGCCAAACCTGGAGGGGTTGTATAAGTTCTATGGTCCCAGCGTGTCCTATGACGGTTATAAATTCCAGCGTGGGATATGGAAGTATTACTTCGATGTGGCAGTGAGGAACGAATAAAAATAGTTCCAAGTTCCTGCCCGCCCGTACCGAACGGTACGTTCGGGCGGGGTTCCTAGTTCAGAGTTCAAGGAATAATCTTTGTGAATGACTTATTGTCAGTCCTGCGGGTATGGCATGGTGTTTGAAAAGATGAGAACAATCATATAAGATGTTACTTTTATAATGAGGGTATTCATAAGCCTGTACACCGCAGCCGCGGCGTACAGGCTTATGAATACCTTAGACCCAAAACATCAGGGAGTCTGTTTGACACTTTTGAGACAGTCCCAATAGTCATAAAACATTAAAAATATGCAAACAGGAAAGATTGGCGTAACCACGGAGAATATATTCCCTATCATCAAGAAGTTCCTTTATTCTGACCATGATATTTTTCTCAGGGAGCTTATCTCAAATGCCATTGATGCAACCCAGAAGCTCAAAACCGTTGCTTCCGCCGGGGAGTATAAGGGTGAGCTCGGTAACCTGACCATACGGGTTGAGCTTGACAAGAAGCAGAAAACCATACGCGTGTCTGACCGCGGGATAGGCATGACGGGGGAGGAGATCAAGAAATATATCAACCAGATCGCTTTTTCCAGTGCCGAGGATTTTCTCGAAAAATATAAGAACCAGAACAATGCTATTATCGGTCATTTCGGACTGGGCTTTTACTCGACCTTCATGGTAGCGGATAAGGTGGAGATACATACCCGTTCCTATAAGAAAGGAACAAAAGCTGTGAGATGGACCTGTGACGGAAGTCCTGAATACACCCTTGATGAAGCGGAGAAAGATGAAACAGGGACCGATGTAATCCTTTATATTGACAAGGATTCCAAGGAATTCCTGGATGAAGAAAGGATTGAAGGGATCCTGAAGAAATTCTGCCGCTTCCTGCCCATAGAGATCGCTTTCGGGAAAGAAAAAGAATGGAAAGACGGCAAAGAAATAACCACTGACAGGGACAGGATCATCAATGAAACCAAACCTCTCTGGACCCGCAAGCCGGCTGATCTCAAGGATGAGGATTATCACAGGTTTTACCATGACCTCTATCCTGTTGCCGACGAGCCGCTGTTCAACATCCACCTGAATGTCGACTACCCGTTCCACCTCACGGGAATACTTTACTTCCCGCGCATAAAGAGCAATGTAGAGGTGCAGAAAAACAAGATCCAGTTATACTGCAACCAGGTGTTCGTGACCGACTCGGTGGAGGGGATCGTTCCGGAATTCCTTACCCTGCTGCATGGTGTGCTCGATTCGCCTGACATCCCGCTGAATGTTTCCCGCAGCTACCTGCAGGGAGATCCAAACGTCAAAAAGATATCGAGCCATATCACCAAAAAGGTTGCCGACAGGCTCGAGGAGCTGTTCAAAAAGGACAGGAAGGAATTTGAGAAGAAATGGGATGATCTGAAGCTGTTCATTGAATACGGCATGATGTCAGAGGAGAAGTTCCATGAACGTGCTGCCAAATTCGCACTTCTGAAAAACACTGACTCAAAATATTTCACCTTCGAGGAATATGAAAAACTGATTAAGGCCGAACAGACAGACAAGCATAACACCCTGGTTTACCTGTATGCTTCTGATAAAGAGGATCAGTACAGTTATATCGACAAGGCAAAATCGAAGGGTTATGACGTACTGCTGATGGACGGGCAGCTGGATACCCATTTCATCAACCACCTGGAGCAAAAGCTTGGATCAGCACGTTTTGCAAGGGTGGATTCAGATGTCATCGAGAAACTAATCCGCAAGGAGGATATTAAGGAGGTCGACCTGCCACTGGCTGAGAGGGATGAGCTGCGACAGGTATTCGAGGGCGTTCTGCCAGACAGGGAAAAGTTTTTTATATCCTTTGAGACCCTTTCTCAGGCTGATGCTCCGATCATCATCACCCAGTCGGAGTTTATGCGGCGTATGAAAGAGATGTCGGAACTGGCAGGAGGAAAGAATTTCTATGCCGACATGCCGGGTAACTTTAATATGGTCATCAATACCTCGCATCCCCTGGTAATCGGTATTATTGAGGATAAGAAAAAAGTTGCCGGGGAGGAGCTTGCTTCCATAAACGGAAAAATTGAACCTGTAGAGGCTGAAAAAGAAAAGCTTGACAAAGAGTATGGGGATAAAAAAGAGGAAGAGATCAGCCAGGCAGAGAAGGACAGGCTGGGAGAGCTCGAAAAAGAGATGGATAAGCTTTCCTCGGAGAAGAAAGATATTCTTTATAAATATGCGGGGACGAATAAAATCGTCAAGCAGCTGGTCGACCTGGCCCTGCTGTCGAACAATATGCTGAAGGGTGAGGACCTGATAAAATTCGTAAAACGCAGTGTGGACCTGATAGGCTGAGAGCCATTTCATTCCGGTGGCAGGAAGATGAGACCTTATCCCGCTCAGAAAAACTGCTGTGCTTCCTGTTTGATAAAATTGATGGCTCCGGCATTAGGTGCCGTGGTAAGCTCCATCACCATCTCAATGATCTTGTTGCTGAGTGTTATGGCACTGGCCTCAGGTTTGATCTGCTGTGAGGCATTGTTGATGATTCCTATGATATTGGCTCTTGCATTTTTCACCATTTCCCATGCCTCGCGGCTCATATAAACCTGCTGGGAAAGGTTATGCTCATATTCGGACTTGATCACTGACAGAAGCTCTATCCGGTAGTCCTGGCTTGTCTTGTTCACCTGGCTGACCCGCATAATCAGGGCATCGGGAGAGATACGCTCCAGCAGTATGATAATACGTTCATAAGCCTGCAGCCTTATGGGCAGGATGGTTTTCTGGGCTGAAATGGTCAGTTCGGTGTTCCTGCGTCTTTCTTCGCTGTTCAGCAGACTCCTGAGCAGAACCCAGGCGATAATGACCACCAGAAGTGCCGGGACCGTATATTTGAGAATCTCAAGTACTTCAGACATGTTAATAAGTTTTATCCCATTCTTTAATACAATATTAAAGATTTTATTGTGAAAAGTTTATTTTTATGCGGTTAAACATTTACCGCAATTTTAATCATAGAATTCCTCGGGGCTCTGCCCCGGGATAGTTCATTCGGGACTCTTTTAAATTTATTCTGGGGTGACTTTTATACACTGCTGCATGCTCCCCGGGGCCCCGGGGAGCATGCAGCAGTGTATAGATCTGATTTTCAAAGCCACAATTTTTAATAGCATGTCATGTTAATTTCGAATCTTTAATAATAATCTGTATGGAAAGTTTATCCAGACGCCTGAAGAGTTTGTCAGCCTCGGCAACCATCGCCATGAATCAGAAGAGCAGGGACCTGAAGGCACAGGGCATTGACGTGATCAATCTCAGTGTGGGAGAACCCGATTTTTACACTCCCGAACATATCAAAGATGCACTAAAGAAGGCTATTGATGATAATTTTTCGTTTTATCCACCCGTTTCAGGTTTTCCGGATCTCCGCAAGGCCATTACAGAAAAACTGAAGAGGGAGAACAACCTGGATTATACCCCCGACCAGATTGTCGTGTGCAGCGGCGCCAAGCATTGTATCGCCAATGTTCTGCTGAGCATTATCGACCCGGGGGATGAGGTGATCATTCCCGCTCCTTACTGGGTTAGCTATGCCGAACAGGTAAAAGTAGCGGATGGCGTAAATGTGATCCTTGATACAACATTTGAAGATAACTTCAAGATCACGCCCGCACAGCTGGAAGCAGCCATTACCCCGAAAACCAAAGCCCTGATACTCTGCTCACCCTCTAACCCTACAGGCAGTATATATAATAAGGAAGAACTGAAGGCTATGGCTGACGTTCTTGCAAAACATGAAAAGATCATTATAATCTCTGATGAGATATACGAACATATCAATTTTATCGGGAAGCATGAGAGCATTGCCCAGTTTGGAAATATCAGGGACCGCGTGGTGGTGGTCAACGGTGTTTCCAAGGCATATGCGATGACCGGCTATCGCATCGGTTACCTCGCTGCCCCTCTCTGGATAGCGAAAGCATGCGATAAGCTGCAGGGGCAGTTTACCTCGGGGGCCACAGCAGTGGCCCAGATTGCTTCTGTCACCGCACTGCGTGGCAGCCAGGATTGCGTGGAAGAGATGAATAAAGCCTTCAGGAGACGCCGTGATCTGGTGCTGGGCCATCTGGCTAAGATCAAAAGTGTCAGGTGTAACGTGCCGGACGGGGCATTTTACGTGTTCCCCGACATGAGCTGTTTCTATGGCTTGTCTGCCGGTAATGTAAAAATTGAAAACTCCATGGACCTTTGCCTGTACCTGTTAGACAGTGCACATATAGCCGCAGTGCCCGGTTCGGCTTTCGGTGAACCCAACTGCATCAGGATATCCTTTGCCAACTCGGATAAGAACCTGGATGAGGCCATGAACCGCCTTAAGACAGCTGTGGAGAAACTGAAATAACCTGTCCTTTACAGCATTTTCAATAATCTGCCCGCGCTCACAAAAAGATATTGTTGGTTGCTGGGGATGCGTCACATGCCCCTGCAACTTTTTTTTGCTTGCTACTCAGATCATAAGTATACTCGCACTCGTTATTCTCACCACTCCACTCTCTGTGCTCAGTTCCCATCGGATGGCCCCAAAGCCATCCGATGGGTTGCAGAAATCTTCTTACCAGCGCAACTCTCTCCTAGGGGATGTGACACATCCCCAGCAACGGTTGCATACTGTTTAATAAAATATTACAGTTTGGATTAAATATTATAAATTTGAAAGGTTATTTAACTCTACTTAATATGAAAAAATATACTATCGGCCTGCTGGTTGTTACGGCGTTAATACTGACGATTGTCGCAGCATGTAAAAAAGATACAGGGTTGAATATGTTCACTGTTGATCAGGATATCGAATTTGGCCAGGCGCTGGATGATACCATTGTCAAGGATCCCGCACATTATCCTATACTTGACCGTGACAAGTACCCTTTAGCCTATGAGCATATCGAAAGGATAAGGAATAATATCCTTGCCTCAGGTGAGCTGAAATATGCTGAAAGATTCGACTGGCAGGTGACAATTATAGATGATACCATTCTGAACGCTTTTGCGGCCCCGGGAGGATTTATGTATTTTTATACAGGTATCATTAAGTTCCTGGATAACGAGGCACAGTTCGCCGGTGTGATGGCACATGAAATGGCTCATTGCGACAGAAGACATGCGACCAAGAACATGACGAAGATGTATGGTTTTTCGGTTATGATGGGTATGCTGGTGGGAAATAATCCGGGCCAGCTTGCCCAGATAGCGGCAGGTATGGCACAGGGTCTGACTTCTCTCGCTTTCAGCCGTGAGAATGAGTACGAAGCTGATGAGTATGCGGTGAGGTTCCTTAATGGCACTGATTATCACCCGCCTGCGCTGGGAGGATTTTTTGAAAAACTTGAGGGGAAGAAGACAAAATCCTACACACCTACATTCCTTATGACCCATCCCTCGCCTGAGGACAGGCTGGAGAAGATCAATGAGACCTGGGTAAAGCTGGGCAGCAAGCAGGGGCAACTTTTTGAAGAACGTTACCAGGAGTTCAAGAACAGCCTGCCCTGATAACTATTCCTACAACTCTCTCTCCAGATAATCATCATAGTTCTTGATCCTCTGGATGTATTCTTTGTCAAACAGGTCGGAGGAGATAAGGAAATCGGCTGTTGACCTGTTACAGGCAGTGGGTACATTGTATAAAACAGTGATACGCAGGAGCGCCTTGACATCCACATCATGAGGTTGCGGCTGCATGGGATCCCAGAAGAAGATGATGATATCAATCTCTCCTTCGGCGATCAGAGCACCCATCTGCTGATCACCCCCCAGTGGTCCAGATTTCAGTTTCCGGATACGTAGCATTTCCCCTGCCGTGTTCTTGACTTTTTTCTGAAGGGCTTCCTCAACGAGTTTGCCGGTGGTGCCGGTGCAGATAAGCTGATGTCTCCTTAACTTATTCCAGTTCCATTCCACCCACTCAATAAGGTCTTTTTTCTTTTTGTCATGGGCGATAAGGGCGATACGTTTGATCTCTTTCATATAGGATGATTTTATACACATTGCAGTCTCCCTCCGGTGCTCAGGGAGGCGTGACTGCAGCGGTGTATGCACAGAATTTATTGTTAAAGGTACGACTTATTCTTCTCACAGGTCCATCCTGGTTTTATTTTATCCGACTAAGGAAAGAGCTTCTGCTTTGGGGTTCAACCCCAAAGCAGCAAAAGGGGCAGCAAAGGTCCAGCCCCAAAGCAGCAAGGTTAATGTACCTTAAAGCTACAAGGGTATTTGTGGAAAATCAGGGTTCACAGCTTTCTCGAGCGCTGTCCGCGTGTCGCCGAAGCTTTAGCGGAGGCACAAGCTGCCAGCTGGCGGAGGAGGTGCTGCACTGAGGTTCAATACCTTTTATTATTTTTACAGCCAGGAAGTCTCACTTCATCAGTGAGGTACAGACTGCATAAATTACAAAAACAGGGTCATTTACATGTAAAAGCCTGCTTGCATCAGTCAGAATGAAAAGGAGAAATAAGATAATTATAATTATCCTGTTGTTGGCGGGATTAACAGCGGCCATACCTTTTTACAGGTATTACAGATGGATATACTCGCGCAACATCGATCTGAAGGGAGACAAGGAGCACTATTTATACATACCCACTGGTTCAGATTATCAGGATGTGCTTGATTCACTTAACGCTGACGGGCACATTAAGAACATCCACAGCTTTGATTGGCTTGCTGTAAAGAAAAATTATCCCAACCATGTTCATCCTGGTCGCTATAAGCTCCGGCCAGGCATGAGCAATAACAAGCTGATCGGAATGCTCAGATCCGGCAGCCAGGAGCCGGTGATGCTTACTTTTAACAACATACACACTATAGAGGAGCTGGCAACAGTGGTGTCACGGCAGATAGAAGCAAAAGCGCAGGACATTGTCTTTTTGCTGAACGACAGGGCTTTCCTGGATAAGATAGGTCTCACACCGGTCACAAGGATCGGCATATTCCTTCCTGACAGTTATGAATTTTACTGGAACACGTCTGCGGAACAATTCATATACAGGATGTACAAAGAGTATAACAGGTTCTGGAACAGGGAAAGGACAAAAAAAGCCGAAGCCATCGGACTGAGCCCGATGGAGGTTATGACACTCGCCTCTATCGTGGACGAGGAAACAGTCATGAAAGAAGAAGAGCCGGCTGTTGCAGGAGTATACCTGAACAGGCTGAAAAAAAGGATGAGGCTGCAGGCTGATCCGACAATTAAATTTGCCCATGGTGATATGAATATCCAGAGGATATTGAAAAAGCACCTGTTGACTGACTCACCTTATAATACCTACCGGTATGGCGGCCTGCCCCCCGGTCCGATACGCATACCGGCTCTTTCAGCCATCTCGGCGGTACTTGATTACCAGCATCACGACTACCTGTACTTCTGTGCCCGGGATGATTTCTCGGGTTATCATGTCTTTGCACGAACCCTTGAACAGCATAATGAGAATGCGCGTTCCTATAGGAAAGCACTCGATCAGCAAAAGATATTTAACTGATTGATTTTGGCAATATATTCTGGCTATTTGGTCGGAAGTCGGAAGATTGATCCTTGCAGGTAAAGCTACGGACTCATTGTATTTTCTTTTTAAACGCTGACATCATATTCCTGTTTTCGTAATTCCGTAAGTAAACCTATGTAATAGTTTTATATTCAAATATACATTTATTTATATGGGAGTTGAAATGCCAAGAATGTACTATCTTAATATGTTTCCAGATAATCTTGAGAAGGGTGGCATTCTTTAAGACAATATTATATTCAGCTCCTTCAGAGCTGAACAGTGATTGTGGGTTGCTTACCCCCAGATTCACTGGGGGTTATTCATATGAAGCTCTTTCAGAGCTGGGTGTTACTTCAGCTCCTCTTCATACAACCATCACTTCCCTTTCCAGGAGGATGCCGAATTTTCCCTTTACATCTTCCCTGATCTTTTCAGAGAACTCAAGTATTTCCTGTCCGGTGGCATTGCCGTAGTTTACGATCACCAGGGGCTGTGAAGGCCAGGTGCCAACATCTCCTGTTCTGTGGCCTTTCCAGCCGGTCTGTTCAATCAGCCAGGCGGCAGGGATCTTAACAAAGCCTTCTTCAGCAGGGTAATAGGGTATGGATGGGATCCTGTCATGCAATGCCTCAAACATGGCAGGATCTATCAGCGGATTCTTGAAAAAACTGCCGGCATTACCGGCCAGCATGGGATCCGGCAGCTTTTGTTTTCTGATGCGCATGATAGTATCCCTGATATCCCGGATCCCTGGTTCTCCTGTTTTTTTCAGTTCATCAGCCACATTGCCGTAAGTGATCCTTGCCGAGGGAATGGTTGACAGGATCAGGTTCAGGTACGTAATGATGTGATTCCTGTATGGATCTGTTTTGAATAAACTGGAGCGGTATGCAAAACGGCATTTGTCCCCTGTAAATTTTGTCGTTTTGCCCGTTCGCAGGTCAACCGTTTCTACCGATTCAACAACCTCTTGAAGTTCCACACCATAAGCACCAATGTTTTGTACCGGAGCTGCCCCGACCGTTCCCGGGATCATCGAAAGGTTCTCGATGCCCCAGTATCCATGCCTGACGGTCCATTCTACAAGCTGGTCCCACTTCAACCCTGCACCAGCGCGGATATGCACCTGGCTGCCGGTTTTTTCCGTCATTTCGATGCTGTCCATCACCGGCCGCAGCACAACTCCGCTGAAGTTTTTGGTAAACAGCATGTTACTGCCCGCTCCGAGAATCAGTATCTTCTTATCCCTGAGGCTGCCGGTATGAATAAAATCCTTTATATCGGAAATGCTTCCGCATTCCACATAATAATCTGCACCTACCTTGAGTTTGAAGGTATTGCAGGCGTGCAGGGGATATTGGGTAAGGATTTTAAGCATAAAGGAAAAATTATTGAAGAATTTCCCGGGAGATAAAATTATACTTTTTTTCCAGTATCTTCGCCTTAGTCCTGACAGGTTCACACGAACAGGCACTTGAAAGAAAAAAGGATATATATCGGTGTCACCAATGACCTGGTGACTGACCAGAGGGCTGACCGTACAGCAACATTTCTGCAAGGAAAAGGATATAAGGTAACCCTTGTCGGCAGGTATATTCCCGGCTATTCCCAGCCAGTAAGCAGGGGTTATGATACTAAAAGGTTCAGTCTGTTGTTTAAAAGGGGTTTCTTATTTTATGCCAGCTTCAACCTGAGGCTGTTCTTTTATCTCCTAAATAAGAATATCAGCCTCGTGGTTGCGAATGATCTTGACACCTTGCCTGCCTGTTACCTGGTTTCCAGGGTAAAACGGGTACCTGTCCTGTATGACAGCCACGAATATTTTACCGAAGTTCCCGAGCTTGCCGGCAGGAAATTTGTCAGGAGCATTTGGCTCCTGCTTGAAAGGATCGTCCTTCCGCACATAAGATACAGCATGACGGTGAATGAATCCCTGGCTTCTGTGTATCAAGAGAAGTATGGCCTTGAGATGGAAGTGGTAAGGAATCTGCCCAGGTATATTGAAGAACCTCAGGGTGGATCGCCGGCAGATGCATCTGCTCCGGTCAGGCCCGTCATCCTATACCAGGGAGCGCTGAACAAGGGAAGGGGCCTGGAGAAAATGATCCTGGCGATGGGATACCTTGATGGTTATGAACTGCAGCTTCTTGGCGATGGAGATATAACACATACCCTGGTGAAACTGGTTCAGAGCAATAATCTGGAAGACAGGGTCAGGTTTCCGGGGCGTAAGCCTTTTAATGAACTTGCACCAGTTACCGCTGCAGCTGCTCTTGGCATTTCACTTGAGGAACAGGCAGGTCTGAATTATTATTATGCGTTGCCAAACAAGCTGTTCAATTATATACAGGCGCGTATCCCGGTACTGGTATCAGCATTCCCGGAAATGATAAATATTGTCGATCGTTACAGGGTAGGGATGTATCTCGATAATCCCGACCCGGAAACCATAGCCTCAGCCGTAAAAAAAATGATAGGGGACGAAACTCTTCGTAACGGATGGTATGAGAACCTTGACAAGGCAGCTTCAGAACTGTGCTGGGAAAAGGAAGAGTATAAACTGGGAAAAATAATCAATAAAGTACAACCTCTTTAGATATCCTTTCCTCAAAGGAATCGGGATCCGTAACGCCTTCGGTATTAAAAATAAGCACCCGGGATTGGTTGTCCAGTCCGATCTGTTTTTTTATTTCCCTCAATTCCGGATTACAGGACAGGGCTATCAAACCGCCCAGTCCTGCCGCCCCTGATTCCCCAGAAAAAACCTGGTGGTCATTCTTAAAGGGATAATAGAGATCCTGCATAGCCTTGATCGCATATTCGTCAGGTATGGTAAGAAACAGATCGATCCCATCCTTAAGTATTTCCCAGGCCAGGATGGATGGTGTGCCGCAATTCAATCCGGTCATAATTGTCTGTTGTGATTTGCGGGTGGTTGACAGCAGGTTGTTCCTTGCAGATTCAAGAAATGCATCTGATTCATTGGGTTCCACCAGAACGAATTTGGGCATTCTCCCTCTGTATCTGTTCCTGGCATATGCCACCACAGATGAGGCAAAAGAACCCACTCCTGCCTGCAGGAATATGAAATCGAAAACAGGTGTCTGAGGATGGCTGAAATACTCATCAATCTCTTCCATGATAGTTGTGTATCCGGCAGTGATCAGAGAAGGAATCTTCGTATAGCCCCGCCATGATGTATCCTGCATCAGCACATAACCTTTTTTCTCTGCTTCTTCACGGGCATACATTACTGCTGCATCGTAATCGCCATCGATCACAGTCACGCTGCCCTGGTACTTTAAAATATTATCGATCCTGGCCTGTGCAGTGTTTTTGGGTACAACAATAACTGCTTTCCGCCCGGTTTTCATAGCTGCCCATGCTACGGACCTGCCGTGATTCCCATCGGAAGCGGTGCAAAAGGTGACATCCTCCTTTTTCCCCTCCAGATATTTATGGACGGCGTATGATGCTCCCAGGGCTTTAAAAGCATTCAATCCAAACCGGAGGGACTCGTCCTTGATCCATAACTCTTTGATATCAAGGCTTTTTGATAGTTTCGCCAGGTTGATCAGCGGTGTGGGTGCGTATTCTTTTAATGAGCGGTGAAAGGCAAGGATATCTGTCTCCCTTAAGATCTTATTGAATTCGCGTTTAAGTTTCAGTCCGGGACGGTCAGGCGGATTCAGCAAATATTGGCAGCTTTGGTCCATAAATATATAATTGAATCAGGGTTCAGATATCGAGTAACAGTTTTTCAGGATCAGTTCCACCACGTACCATCAAGAAGGGTTGTTCAAGGTATTCCTTGATCTTAACCAGGAAGCTGACGGATTCCTTACCGTCTATGATCCGGTGGTCGTATGAGAGGGCGACATACATCATGGGCCGTATGACCACCTGTCCGTCCCTGGCCACGGGGCGGTCGACGATGTTGTGCATGCCGAGTATGGCTGATTGCGGGGGGTTGAGGATAGGGGTGGAAAGCATGGAGCCGAAGATCCCTCCGTTGGTGATGGTGAAAGTTCCCCCGCTCATCTCCTGCAGGCTGATTCTGTTTCCCCTGGCTTTTTCTGCCAGTTCCATTATTTTTTTCTCAACAGCCGCCATGCTGAGCATTTCTGCATTCCTGATGACAGGTACCATCAGCCCTTTTTCTGTCTGCACGGCTATGCCGATATCTGTAAACCCGGGGGTGATAATATTTTCCCCTTCGATCCTGGAGTTAACCCCGGGGAACAATCTGAGCGATTCGGTAACGGACCTGACAAAGAATGACATATAACCCAGTTTTATTCCGTGTTTTTCCAGAAAAAGTTCCTGGTATGTGCTTCGCAGGCGTATGATTTCGCTCATATCCACTTCATTGAAGGTGGTGAGCATAGCTGTTTCATTCCTGACCGCCACGAGCCTTTCACTCAGTTTACGGCGCAGCGGGCTCATACGTGTCCTTGTTTCAGTCCTGTCACCGGTAGTCATCGTTTCTTCTCCTGCCTGGGGAGAATTTGCATGAAGCGCCAGTACCTGCTCTACCTCCCTTCTGCTGATGCGTTTTAATCCTGAGATAATATCTTCAACAGAAAGCCCATGCTCTTCCATAAGCTTCCTGGCTACCGGAGTCACCCTGGGTATGGCGGCGGCGGACTGGTGAAGATGTTTTTCAGGCTCCTGTCCGGCATCAGGCTTTGTGACTGCAGGAGAGGATTGTACAGGAGCCTGTGCAGAAGGTTTTTTCCTGGATGTCCTTCTGGCAGCCGTGTCAATGAGGCATACTGTTTCGCCGACTTTTACAGCCTGGCCTTTGGTTGCCCTGATGCTGATGATCCCGTTTGCGGAAGCGATCAGGGGCAGGGTGGCTTTGTCAGATTCCAGCTCGGCTATCTCCTGGTTTTTGTCCACGTAATCACCGTCCTGTACCAGCCAACCTGCAACCTCAACTTCTGAAATGGATTCTCCCGGGCTGGGAGCTTTGACTTCGATGATCATGGTTTTCAAGATTTATTAACCTGTTGTTGTGTCAGATATTGTATGTATTTTAATTCGTCTTCTCCGCCAACTGGCGGAGCGGGGTTGATAGTTAAAAGTATCGTGAGTCGTGAGTCGTGAATCGTGAATCGGAAAACAGTGCTTTGGGATAAGGGTGTCAAGGTCCAAAGTTAATACGTTAAAGCGGGAAGGAACTTGGAACTTCTTCTTCCCTTCATCCTTTATCAAAATAAAGATGTTGCTTCAGGATCTCCTTACGTGATTTGCCGACCACACATTGCAGTCCGCAGTATTTATTCTGCAGTTCGCAATCACACTTTCTGAACACCTTGTAGATGATCTCTTCCTGTCCTGTCTGATGCAGACTGAACAGTCCGGTTGCCGGACTGCCGCTGACCAGACGGCTAACAGGTTCAGGCCTGATCTCTGTCATCTCGTTCCTTATATGCCTCCATGCACCCATATTCTCCGGCTCCTCCTGCACCCATAGCGACAGGAGGTTGTTCCTGTACTTTCTGTGTATCTTCATGATCTGCTTAATAGGGAATGGATGCAGCTGTTCTATTCTCACCAGGGCAATATCCCTTGCCTGGTAAAATTCCTTCTTTTCAAGCAGGTCGTAATAAATCTTGCCCGAACAATAGACAACACGCCTTACTTCGTTCACATCAACATCAGGATCGTCATAAACTTCGTGGAAAGTACCTTCGGACAAATCGTCGAGCGTGGATATGCACTTCGGATGGCGCAGCAGGCTTTTAGGGGTAAAGATGATCAGCGGTATCCTGTAACGTGCATGCATATGACCGCGCAGTATGTGAAACAGGTTAGATGGTGTTGAGCAGTTGACCAGGTGCATGTTGTTTCCGGCAGCCATAGACAGGAACCGTTCTATCCTTGCACTGGAATGCTCAGGTCCCTGTCCTTCAAAACCATGCGGCAGGTATACAACCAGTCCGTTGGTTATACCCCACTTCTCTTCTGCCGAACTTATGTACTGATCGAATATAACCTGGGCAACATTGTTAAAATCCCCGAACTGTGCCTCCCAGATAGTCAGTCCATGGGGGGCTGCCAGGGCATAGCCGTATTCAAAGCCAAGAACCCCATACTCACTTAATGGCGAATTATATATTTCAAAACCGGATTTTGCATTCCTGATATGCTGCAAGGGTATATGTTGCTGATCCGTATCCTCAATGACAAATCCGGCATGCCTGTGAGCGAAGGTTCCCCGTATGCTGTCCTGTCCGGATAATCTTACCGGATGTCCCTCAAGGAGCAGTGTCCCGTATGCGAGCAGCTCAGCCATTGCCCAGTCGACATGGCCGGATTCTATCATTTTTTGCCTGTCCTCGACGAGGCGATGGAGTTTGGCAAAGAATTTTTTATCCTGAGGCAGGCTGTTGACCTGGCGCGACAGGTCGGAAAGAACCTCCCTGCTGACACCAGTGCTTATGACTTTTTCAAAATCCTTTGCTTCTGCATATTTATATCCTTTCCAGTCTTCCCTGAGAAACCTCTGTATCCGTACCTTATCGATCTTTTTTGAGATCTCAAATTTTCTTTCCAGCATATTATCATACTGCTGCTCAGCCTGCCTGATCTCCTCCGTGGAATAAATCTTCTGATCGATCAGATGTCTGCTGTAAATGTCCCTCGGGCTGGGATGGCTGGCAATGGCTTTATAGAGCAAGGGTTGGGTGAACCTTGGTTCATCGCCTTCGCTATGCCCGTACCGGCGGTAACAGAGGATATCGATGAATACATCTGAATGGAATTTCTGTCTGTATTCGACTGCCATGATGATGGTATGGACAAGCGCTTCCACATCATCACCGTTGACATGGAAGATAGGGGCTTTGGTGACCTTTCCTATATCCGTACAGTATGTGCTTGACCGGCCATCCAGGTAATTGGTGGTGAATCCGACCTGGTTATTGATTACCATATGGATGGTGCCGCCTGTCCTGTACCCCTGAAGGTCATACATCTGGATGACTTCATAAACAATACCCTGAGCGGCGATGGCTGCATCACCGTGGATCAGTATGGGAAGCAGGAGGTTATGATCACCACCGTACCTGTGATCAATTTTCGCTCGTGCCAGACCCTGTATGACCGGTGAAACTGCCTCAAGGTGGGATGGGTTAGGGGCGAGGTTTACCCTTACTGTCTCTCCGGATTTTATTTTAATGTCATTAACATACCCGAGGTGGTATTTGACATCTCCCAGGGAGATGCCTTCCTCGTATTCCTCCCCTTCAAATTCCTTGAAAATATGCTCATAGGGTTTTTGCAGGACATTTGCCAGGGTGTTCAGCCTGCCACGGTGAGCCATTCCTATCATGTACTCCCTTATGCCAAGCATAACTCCTCTGTTGATCAGTGTGATAAGGGCAGGTATCAGTCCCTCAGCACCTTCCAGGGAAAAACGTTTCTGTCCGACAAATTTGCTGTGGATGAATTTTTCGAACCCTACGGCGTTGCGCAGGTGCAGGTATATTTCTTTTTTCTGTTCAGGAGTAAAATCGGTCGTGTTCCGGGAGGATTCCATACGCAAACTCAGCCATTGAACCTTTTCCGGATCCCTGATATACATGTATTCGGCACCGACAGACTGGCAATAGGTTTGCTTCAGGTGGGCAATGATATCCCGCAGGGTAGCTTTGCCAATACCTATCCGTTTACCTGCATGAAAAGCAGTATCCAGGTCAGCCTCTGCCAGCTCATAATTTTCCAGGTCAAGGGTGGGAAAATACTTCCTTCGTGTACGCACAGGATTTGTCCTGGTAAAAAGGTGCCCTCTTTTGCGGTAAGCATCGATGAGGTTTATAACCTTGAATTCATTTTCGAATACTTCCGAGGTAAGGCGCTCGCTGAAATTCTGCAGTGCAAAATCAAAACCTTTGAAAAAATCCTGCCAGCTGGGATCAACCGATCCCGGATCTTTCAGGTATTCCTGGTAAATGTTCTCAACCGTCCGGATGTCAATATTCCCAAGGTAGCTGAAATCATCCTGTTTCATCTGGAGAGGGTTTACTGAGTAAAAGTAATAAACTTTTCATTACAGCAGGGTGGTGAGGTAAGGGACTGAATATCACGGGAGCGCAATGGGAAGGACAGTTCCCGGGGATCAATGATTGACTGGTATGGTCATTCCCTGTATCTGTTCGATATCTGCCTGTACCTGCGGATTGAATTCACTGCTGTTCATGTATTTCAGGATGCTGTTTTTCAGCTGCCTGGCAACAGGCCGGTCAGCAAGATCTGAATCCAGATCGATGCTGCACACCATCAGGTCACCATTTACAACTTTTGCTTCGAAAAGAAGTGCCAGCCTCCTGTTCTCAAACCATGTATCAATAGGCTGGATCAGGGGTATGAGATCTGCATCAAATCCGTCAAGTATCATCACCTGTGAATGGGTTACCGGATCCCACCATTGCCAGTTACTGTGGTATTCGGTGGGGAATTCATCAAATACGTGATGATCGGGATTACAGAATATACCAAGGGTGTGTGGCGCCTGGCCATTGGTCCAGGCTGTATTCCAGAAAATACTGGAGAATCCTATTGCCACATCAGCACCTTTATCTTTCCTGACGGATCCATAGGTCAGCAACAGCACCGGTTTCCCCTTACCCAGCAGATCGAGGGACTGCCGGTCAAGTTCATGGGTTATGTAAACCTGCCCCTGGTCAGGGGTGACTTTTGCAGGATAGACCCAGAATTCCCATTGGTTGGTGCAATCCATCCCTTCGATCCTGGCAGTAAGGGTCAGTTTTTCAGCCCTGGTCAGATCCGGCATCGTGAACATGATCTGCCCGAGAGAGATTCCGTTGCCTACTTCTATCCTGGGAGGGTGAAACTTACCTTCCTGAACCACATTGCCTTCCTGGTCACTGACCTCCCAGGAGATAACGGGCTGTTCAAGCGGCAATTCGCCGAAATGTGATATCTCAAGGCCTGCCACGAACTTCTCCTTGCTGAGGTATTCCATTTTCTCTATCCTGGCGAGCAGGACCGTCCTGTTGCAAAAATTCCTGAATTCTGCTGCGGTCACATATCCTTTGGATTTAAAAAAGGCGTTGAGCACTCCCACCAGTGCTGTTCCCTGTCCCGGAAAATCATGCAACTCGAGCAGCTGGAACCCGGCCAGCTCGCGTGTACGCAATGCAGCTTCTATTTCAGCCTTATAGCACAGGACCTGCAACTTACCGGATGCCATCAGGAAATTACCTGCCTGGGAGCCCATATGGTTTTCTTCAAGTGTCTCTTTGAAAATCTCGAAATTGGTGGCTTTCAGGTTACCCGTATATTCGGGGATCTCTGAAAAATCAGGGTAAGCGCACCACTGACCGATTTCATGGCTTACCCAGGGGATATGATAACCGGCTAGAATATCCCTGTAGTCGAACATGGTCTGGGGAGGTTTGGAATTAATGATGCTGGTAAGACCTGCTTCCCAGTACTGGATTCTTGGCTGGGGGCCGTTATGATAATCGTTTTCTGCGATGAACGGCCATCCTGCACCGCTGGTATATACCCTTCGGTTATCCTTGCTTTTCCAATATTTCAGCAGGCCTGAAAGATATTCCTCCTGGTGCTCTCCTCCGGGTTCATTGCCATATGCGAGCATACAGAAAGAAGGGTGGTTGCCATACTCTTTGATGATCCGGTCACTTTCCTCGTAAATATACCGGTCAACGGGCAGTCCGTCACCGAGGGAGGAATTCGGGTAGTTTGCCCATGAATCACATTCGACCTGGAGGTAAAAGCCCAGCTTGTCGGCTGCCCGGAAAGCAGCTTCAGGGGGGCACCAGGAGTGGAAACGCATATGATTCAGACCATAATTCCCGCAGGTACGGAACACCCGTTCCCATGATCCCTCATCCATAGGAGGGTAGCCTGTGAGAGGGAAGATACAACACTCAACGGTACCACGCAGGAAAACCTGATGCCCGTTGATGGCAAACCGGCGCCCGTCAGCCCTGAACTCCCGCATACCGAAATCGACGATAGCTTCATCAAGTACCTTGCCGGCAGGATCTTTCAGCATGACTGACAGATGGTACAGGGCAGGATGGTATTCACTCCATAGTTGCACGTCACTGCCCATATCGTGAATATGCCGGATAGTTTTTTCGTGTTCTGTGAGAGATACCTGCTGCGAAAACCTGCCCGTAATATGTTCTTTATCCGAATTAAATGCTGAGGCACAGATCTCAACCGTTCCTTCGAATTTAACAGCATCGGGATTCAGAAGGGTGATCTGTGTTGTGGCAACTTTGTGATCGATATCAGGAATGACACGTACCTCGTCAATGAACACCTGGTTTTTCGCTTCAAGGTATATCCGCCCGATGATACCATTCCAGTTTGTTTGGGTATGATCGCTGACGCTGTGTGAGTTAATACCAAAGGGAATGATCATCCGGTTGTCAACGCGGATGGAAAGGGTATGAATCCCCGGTTTGAGGTAATCAGTCAGATTATATTCATGAGGAACGGCGAGGCTGTTCCGTGATCCGACCTGCCGGTCATCGACAAAAACAGTTGTTTCCCAGTGACACCTCTCGAGATGGAGGATAATCTGTCTGTTATGCCAGCTATCGGGTATTCTTATTTTTTTCTGGTACCAGGCCGGGTTTTTATAACACCTGGCAGGGGTGAGCCAGAAAGGTATTTTAAAATTTTCCTCAGTCCGGTATTTTGCATACCTGTCCCCGGTGAAATAAGAGCTGTCGACAATGCTGCCTGTCCAGTCAGTCTTAAGGCCGGGTTTGTCACCTTTCCCGTTATCGGTCATGGAACCGGGAAGGACAACTTTTTCCGGCAGCTCTTTCAGGTACCAGCGCTCCCCTATTCCCCTGTCCTGGGGATCGGTGGCGAATCTCCATGTCCCTGACAGATCAAGCAGAAATTCGTTTTGTCTGTCCCTGTCTGTACAGACTGTTAAAAAGATGAGGATAAATATTATGCTGCTGTATAGATTTTTCATGTTACAAACGTATGGATTTTGATTTGAAAAATATACTTTTGTCTGCCGAAATCTGGTGAAGGCGTTGAAATCCCAAAAATATCCATATCCTATCCTTATCCGGCATCGCACCGGATCTTAAACTGATAACAATAATCACATGACAATAGGCATTTTAAAGGAAACAGGAAACGAAGCCCGCGTAGCCCTCCTGCCGGAGATCGTTAAAATCCTGACCGGGATGAAAACTGTTGTCCTGATAGAGCATGGGGCAGGAGTGAAAGCCTATGCCTCTGATAAAGATTATGAAGAAGCAGGTTCCAGGATGGTTTCCCGTGAAGAGGTAATAAAACAGGCAGACCTGCTGGTGAAGATCCATCCCCCGGAAAAGAAAGACCTTGATTTGATGACTGGAGGGAAGGTGTTGGTGGCTGTCCTGAATCCGTTTTTTAATACCGGTCTTGTAAAGGAGCTGGTTGAAAGGAATATTACTTCGTTCAGCATGGACATGGTACCTCGAACCACACGTGGCCAGGCAATGGATATCCTTTCCTCCCAGGCTACCGTATCCGGATATAAGGCAGTGCTGGATGCTGCCATGCACCTGCCTCATTTTATGATGATGTTCATGTCGGCTGCCGGGACGATCAGGCCGGCAAAGGTGCTGGTACTCGGCGCAGGTGTAGCCGGCCTGCAGGCTATTTCCATGGCCCGCAAACTGGGTGCCGTGGTAGAAGCTTTTGACGTCAGGACCGTGGCCAAGCAGGAGGTGGAGAGCCTGGGAGCAAAATTCGTTGAGGTGGAGGGTGCCAGGGATGATGCTGCTGCAGGCGGTTATGCTGTTGTGCAGGATGAGGATTTTAAGAAAAAACAGGCACAGGTCATCCAGGAGCATGCGGTCAAAGCCAATATAATCATCTGCACAGCTCAAATCCCCGGCAGACAGTCGCCCATACTGGTACACAGGGAGACTGTCGAAGCTATGCTTCCCGGATCGGTGATCATCGACCTTGCAGCTTCCACCGGTGGAAATTGTGAGTTATCAAAAGACAACGAGGTTGTCATCCACCATGGTGTAAAGATTATCGGCAGATCGGATTATCCTTCAGAGATGTCCCATGATGCGAGCAGAATGTTCGGCAGGAATATTTTGAATTTTTTACAGCTTATCGTTAATAAGGAAGGGAACCTGAACCTGAACTTTGAAGATGAGCTGGTAAAAGGAACGTGTCTGACCCATAATAAACAGATCGTTCAGGAAAATGTTAAAAATGCAGTTAATTCCTAAGTAATAAATCATGGAAAATATACTTTTGTTTTTCTTTGAAAAAAAGGACGCTATATTTATCATCGTTCTTTCTATTTTCCTTGGATTCGAGGTCATTGGGAACGTACCATCAATACTTCACACGCCATTAATGTCAGGTGCAAATGCCATTAGTGGTATAAGTATCATCGGAGGGATCATACTTGTCGGTCATGCCGATATCTCAACCATAAATCTTAAACTTATACTGGGGATCGTTGCTGTTATGTTCGGGGCAATAAATGTTTTCGGGGGATTTGTGGTCACCGACAGGATGCTTGAAATGTTTAAAAAGAAAAAGAAAAGATAATAGTATAACATGGTTACCTTGTCAGTAAATCTGCCGGGTGTTACTACCGGTGAGATCATTCTCACATTCAGTTATCTGCTATCTGCAATCCTGTTTGTTATAGGGCTTAAGCTTATGAGCCATCCTGAAACAGCCAGGAGGGGAAACCTGGGGGCAGGTGCAGGGATGTTGCTGGTTATGGTGACAACTCTTCTGTTGCACCGCGATGAAAACGGGCACAACATTAAAACGGGGAACATCATTATTATACTGGTTTCAATAGTAATAGCAGGCATATGGGCATCTATTGTTGCCAGGAGGATAAAGATGACTGCCATGCCCCAGTTTGTCTCGTTTTTCAATGCCACGGGTGGTGGCGCTTCAGCCCTGGTGGCCCTTATCGAATATTCCAATCCGGCAAACCAGTCTACACTGGTGACCCTGCTTGGTGTGGCAGTAGGGAGTCTGACATTCAGCGGGAGTATGATAGCCTATGGGAAGCTTGAGGAAAAGATAGGCAATATATTTTCCAGATTCATGACCTATTTTAACATAGGTATGTTGCTGGTATTATCAGCCGGCATACTGTTTGTCCTTTTTGGCAATGCACCCTTTGAGACGAATAAGATTATTGTATACATCCTTTGCATACTATCATTCATCTATGGTATCACCTTCGTCATGCCCATTGGAGGGGCCGATATGCCGGTTGTCATTTCACTGCTGAACTCGTTTTCCGGGATCGCTGCCGCCATGGCGGGTTTCATTTATCATAACCAGGCAATGATCCTTGGTGGGATTCTCGTCGGTTCTGCTGGTATGATCCTTACCATCCTTATGTGCCGGGCCATGAACAGGTCATTGTTGAATGTTCTTGTCGGTTCTTTCGGAGGAGGCGGTAAAGCCATTGATAAGGAAAAAGGTATTATCAGGGAGATATCTGTCAGCGATGCTTCTGTCCTGTTGAACTATTCCAAACGCGTGGTTATTGTTCCCGGATACGGGATGGCTATTGCCCAGGCCCAGCATGTATGCAGTGAGCTGGCCAGGCTTCTTGAAAATAATGGAGTGGACGTGAAATTCGCTATCCACCCGGTGGCAGGAAGAATGCCCGGACATATGAACGTGTTGCTGGCAGAAGCAAAAGTTCCCTATGATAAACTGGTGGAAATGGATGTCATCAATCCTCTTTTGCCCGATACTGACGTGGCATTAGTGATCGGTGCCAATGATGTCGTCAATCCTGCTGCGCTTAACGACCCATCCAGCCCCATATATGGCATGCCCATTATCAGGACTCATGAGGCAAAGAATGTTATTGTCATGAAGCGGGGAATGGGTAAGGGATATGCAGCCATTGAAAACTTCCTGTTCTTTGCTGATAATACAAGGATGCTTTTTGGCAATGCAAAGGATTCTTTGCAGAAACTCATCAATGAGATTAAAAAACTGTAAAAATATTTATAGATAAATTTTGATTAACAGTAAAGAATTATTTATTAACAAATATTTATTTTATGTCAATTGCTTGATGTAATGCCTGACATACCGACAATAATGCGATTTCAGAGATGCTTCCTTAATTATTCAATTTAAATAGCTGTTATCTATTGAATTATTATGACTTTAATAATCAGTGGATTAATCCTGAATCAATATTAATGATCTGATGGATAACCATAGGCGATCTCTATGTACAATAATGTTAATAAATCAGGTATGGAAAGCAACTTTTTGTAGCATACCTTAGTCCTGATTTACAGAAAGATCAGCATAATCATTTAACTATTTAATTTTTTAAGAAGTTGTTTATTAAAAGCCGCCTATTCAATTATCTTCTGATCAGTAAATATTATCTCCTGCTTGTTTTGTTCAGTCTTTTTTCTTTCCAGCTGACTGCAACAAAATATGAGATAGATAATGTCAATGACGATACCCTCTACACCTGTTCTGATACTTTGTATGACAGTGGCGGGGCAGCAGGTAATTATGGAAATGGTGAGAATTACCGGGTTACCTTATGTTCAACAGGTGGGGAAAATATGGGCCTTGACTTCACCATACTGGATATCAGGACAGGTGATACCTTATTTTTATATGACGGGCCTAGTGTTGCCTCCCCTCTTATTGGAGCTTATTCAAATATTAATACAACCTTGCAGGTGGCCGGTACAGACACGGCCATGACGCTCAGGTTCCAGTCAGACGGGTCATTTACCAGGCCGGGATGGGAGGCAAAGATAAGATGTGACCTTTGTATTCCTCCTGTTACTTCTCCCATACTTCCTTCAGATCCTGAGGTTTGCGCCGGTGATGTCATTAATTATTCCGTAGACAATCATGTCGGCTCAACGTACACGTGGACGGTCGTTTATGGTACTCCTGCAAGTGTGGTTGATGGTCCGAATAATATTGATATTACCTGGAGTGCTACCGGTGGTGTCAGCGGCTCAATCAAGGTTGTAGAAAAAAATTCTTGCGGAGCGAAGGATTCTTCTGACATCGATATCGACATTTATGATCTTCCGATAGTCAGTTTCTCAGGATTAGCCAGTGATTATTGTGTTGATGATGCACCTGTGACTCTCACAGGCAGTCCTCCCGGAGGAAGTTTTAGCGGTGCTGGTATTGTTGGTAATTCATTTGATCCTGCTGCAGCCGGAGCGGGTTTGCATTCGATAACATATACATACACAGATCTTTTAGGCTGTTCCAATTCAGATATACAATCCACAACTGTTCATACGCTTCCTGTTGCATCTTTTACAGGATTAAGTACCTATTATGATATAAGTGACCCGGTTGCCACCCTGGTTGGTTCACCGACAGGTGGGACATTTACAGGCAGCGGTATTGTCGGGAGTACTTTCAATCCTGCCCTGGCCGGAGTGGGAGCACAACAGATCATTTATAATTATACTGATGGTTTTGGCTGTGCAGATGCAGATACGCAATCTACCGAGGTCAGGGATTATAACCTCAAGGCAGGTGCAAGAGTCATTACCAATATTAATGGCTGGTGTTCGGCCGATGCTGCTTATACTACTGTTGGCGCCACAGGTGACCAGCTTAAGGGATCCTGCTGGGCAAACGGCCCGAACTACAACCGGTGGTTTACTTTCCAGGCGACGAAAACCTATGCAACTATTGATTTGAAAACCGGCGGTGATCAGGGTACTTTGCAATATCCTTTCCTTGCAGTCTGGGATGCGGTCAATACACAGCTTGCCTGTGCAACATATTCCAGCCAGTATAGTGATTTACAGGTCAGTGTCACAGGATTGACTGTGGGAACGTGGTATTATATATCTGCGGATAATTATGTGGGTGTGGGATACAGGGGAACATTTACACTCTGTGTGGATGATACGGTCTCCAATGATTATAAAGCAGGTGCATCTTTAATAACTGACCTTGACAATTGGTGCTCTGATGAGGCAGCATACACAACTATATACGGAACGCCGGATGAAGCAAGACCGGCGTGCTGGAATACAGGCCCCAACTATAATGTCTGGTATAAATTTCAGGCTACCACAAACGCAATCAGGGTGGAACTGAAAACAGGGGGATCAGAGGGTACCCTTCAATATCCTTACCTGGCTCTGTCAGACCAGGCGGGAACGGTTCTGGCCTGTGCCCGCTATGCTGTGCAATATTCTGATCTGACTGTTCAGAGTGCCAGCCTGACGCCCGGCGGCTGGTATTACGTGTCGGTGGATAATTATTCAGCTGCCGGATACAGGGGAACATTTACTTTATGTTTTTCAGATTCGGTCGATTATGATTTTAGGCAGGGAGCTATCGAACTTACAGACCTGAATAACTGGTGCTCTGCTGATGCAGCATACACAACATTGAACGCATCGGCAGATGGCTCCAAGGGAACCTGCTGGAATACCGGACCAAATTACACGCGCTGGTTCAGATTTCAGGCTACCACCTCCAAAGCACTGGTACAGCTTAAAACAGGCGGTGATGAAGGGACATTGAAGTATCCATACCTGGCCCTGTTTGATACCCTTGACAACCAGCTGGCCTGTGCCCGATATGCTGTTCAATATAGTGATCTGGTTGTGGGAAGTTCTTCTCTTACTCCCGGTGAGTGGTATTATATCGTGGTGGATAATTATGCTGCTGCGGGCTATCAGGGAACGTTTACACTTTGTGTTTCCGATGACATTGATTATGATTTTAAGGCAGGTGCTTATGAGATAACTGACCTTAATAACTGGTGTTCAACAGAAGCTGAATTTACTACTGTCAACGCCAGTGCAGACGGAACGAAAGGTTCTTGCTGGAATACCGGGCCCAACTATGACCGTTGGTTTATGTTCCAGGCTACGACCAGCGAGGTGCTTATACAGCTTAAAACAGGAGGTACGGAAGGTACACTTCAATATCCGTACATTGCCTTATGGGATAGTCTGGGCACCCAGATAAGTTGTGCAACTTATTATTATCAATATTCAGATCTGACCATCGGTGCATCAAATCTAACTCCCGGAAACTGGTATTACATTACCGTTGATAATTATGCAGCAGCAGGTTACCGCGGTACATTTACCCTGTGCGTAACAGATAATATTGACTATGACTTCAAGGAAGGAGCTTATGAACTCACTGATCTGAATAACTGGTGCTCGCCGGATGCGGCATTTACAACAGTGAATGCTTCAGCGGACAGAACAAAAGGCTCGTGCTGGAATACCGGACCTAACTATAACCGGTGGTTCACATTTATTGCTACTGCAAACGAAGCACTTATTCAACTCAAAGTGGGTGGTTCGGAAGGGACTATGCAGTATCCATATGTTGCATTATGGGACAGCCTGGATAACCAGATTGCATGTGCTCTTTATTCCTCACAATATTCCGACCTTACCATCGGGGCAACCAGTCTCGTTCCGGGTGACAGGTACTATATTACTGTTGATAATTATGCTGCAGCAGGTTACCGGGGCACCTTTACACTTTGTATTACAGATAATATTGACTATGATTTCAAAGCGGGAGCTATTGAACTTACCGATCTTAATAACTGGTGCTCCGAGAATGGTGAGTATACTACTCTTAATGCTTCGTCTGATGGTCCAAAAGGTTCCTGCTGGAATACAGGCTCGAATTATGACAGGTGGTTCAAGTTCCAGGCTACTACTACCCAGGTGGTTATAGATCTGAAAACAGGTGGGGATGAAGGAACCATGCAGTATCCCTATGTAGCGTTGTGGGATGCCCTCAATAATCAGATTGCCTGTGCACGTTATTATGCACAGTATAGTGATCTCCGGATTGGTATTGCTTCCCTTACGCCTGGTGATTGGTATTATATTACAGTTGATAATTACGCGGCAGCGGGATACAGGGGAACATTCACCCTTTGTATCAATGACCAGATTGACTATGATTTCAAGGCCGGAGCCCTGGAAATTAATCCCTATGCCGATTATTGTTCTGCGGAGGCTGAGTTTACAACTATTAATGCCTCGTCTGATGGCAGCAAAGGTTCGTGTTGGAATACAGGTGCGAATTATGATCGCTGGTTTAAATTCCTGGCGACCACTCCAAATGTTACTGTCCTCTTAAAGACAGGCGGAACAGAAGGTACAATGCAATATCCGTATGTTGCTCTTTGGGATGCCACCGGTACTGAGCTGGCCTGCTCCAGGTATTCGTCACAGTACAGTGACCTTGAGCTGACCTATACCTCGCTAACACCGGGTAACTGGTATTACGTTACAGTGGATAACTACGCAGCCGACGGATACCGGGGAACATTTACCCTTTGCCTGGATGATCAGATCAGCTATAACTTTTTTGCCGGTGCCATCGAACTTTCTGATCTTAATGGGTGGTGTTCATCCTATTCTGCATATTCTACGATGAATGCAACAGCAGACCAGAGTAAGGGTTCATGCTGGCCCAACGGACCAAATTATAACCGTTGGTTTAAATTCCAGGCACCTTCGGCGAATGTCGCTATCCAGGCACGAACTACCGGAGTGGAAGGAAGCCTTATAAGACCTTATATAGCACTCTGGACTTCAGGACTTGCAGAGGTAGCCTGTAAAAGTTATTATTCAGACAATGGTGATATCGAAGTCGCTTCTACAGGATTGACACCCGGAGCCTGGTATTATATTTCTGTTGACAATTTTAATGTCCTGGCAGACAGGGGAACCTTTACACTTTGCCTGACACAGGCCCACCCCAACGATAATAAAGCTAATGCCATTGAGAT